>Ga0209512_1001425_pt1 | contig 29488 bp, 22 predicted proteins | sample frozenSSSSmetaG_FD_184142 | JGI IMG/M metagenome (GOLD analysis project Ga0209512, IMG submission 184142) | Glacier valley bacterial and archeal communities from Borup Fiord, Nunavut, Canada, to study Microbial Dark Matter (Phase II) -... | ecosystem: Environmental > Aquatic > Freshwater > Ice >...
TAAAGATCTATGCCGCTGTCACTTCTAAGGGGCAGTTGCCAAAACTCAGGATTGGCTTTTTGCGGCAGGTCAGGCGACATTTGTTTGACCCGCTAACTCACTCAGAGATTGAAGCCTATTTGGTTTCACTCCCTGACGATGCTTTGCCGCTTTTGTTGTGACCTTTTTACTCAACGCATTACAGCTGGGTTAATCCAAGCTTTTGGATTTTAAGAAAAACACCAAAAAGAGCCGATTGGTCTCTTAAATAACCACCGAGCAACGTTTCACCGTTCGCATCTTGCTTGATAGTAAGTCCGTCAAACCACTCAGACCAGGACTGGTCAAGATGGCCTTTTATTCTAATTTGATAAAACTGAGCATCCGCGTCGTTTGTTGTTGGATTTTTCTCCATATTCAATTTCATATCCCCCTTTAATGGCTACGAGTCTCCAACTTTGTCACCGCCTCTAACACTAATCCATAATATAACTTTAACAAACCAACTGAAAATTGTCGGCATACCTGAGTCGTATTTTTTTGCAGGAAAAATAAAGCGGCTATTATACTTTAGTTGTAGGTAACAATGGGTTAATAGTAGCGATAGCTCTTTAGCCCGAACTAAAAGCTGGGTGCGGCTGGTAACATTAAGTTTGCTAAAAATATTGGAGAGGTGTTTTTTTACTGTTGGCAGGGTTATTACCATCTTTTCGCCAATTTCCCGGTTAGAAGCCCCACTAGCTACTAAACTCAACACTTCTAACTCGCGTTCGGTTAAAGATTCAAACTCCTGACCAGGCTTAGTTTGATTAACAAAAGGCGTTTCATTGGTGGGAGTAATAGCAGAAGCAGAATTATTCGATACGTTATAGGCCGCCAGTATTGTATTAATGTAAGAGGTTATGCTATTAGAAGTGACTGCCCTTACCCTCAGTAAAACCTCAACGGCGTTTCCTTCATCCACAAAAGTTCGGATATAACCACCCGGTTGCGCCAATCTTAGAGCCTGGTCAAGTGAATCTGTTACTATAGTGGGGGTTGTATACTGGGCGACCAGCGCCATTAATATATATCTGAATCAGACTACCCACACGACCTTGTTCCTTAGCTAATTGTTCTAAAGCTTTCAAGTGAGTCCAGGCCAGAGAGAATTGTTGTCGGGCAATTAATACCCTGACGAAAGCCAGTACTTTCGGTTCCTGAAAAAAAGGCAAAGCTTTCGTTAGGTCATCATATTGAATAATAGCGGTCTGATACCACTCCTCCAAGAACTTATCTTGCCCTAATTCTAACCAAAGTTGAATCTGTAAAACCTCAAGGTGCACCTGTAGTTTTTTATTTGGTCTTTCGGCAAAGGCAGTTATAGCTTTCTGTAAAAAGTTCAGACTTTCAGCTAACTGCTGGTTAGCCCGACTAATTTTCGCTTGAAGTAAGTAACAGGCTGGTAAAAAGTCCAGAGCCTGAGTCTTTAGGGAGTATTCTTCGGCAAGCTGGGCATATTGGCTCGCGCTATCTAGTCTGTTCCATTCCAGATAGACTTTCGCCAGGTCAATATAGACAGAAATAGGCTCTTCAGGCCGTTCTTTTAAGGTTTCAATAATTTTCAGGTAATAATTAATACCTTCTGAAAGTTTGCCCTGTAAAACAGCTATATTCCCAAGTTCTCGGTCACACATACTTTGACCAGCTAAATATTCAGCCTGTTGGTTGTATTGCCGGGACTGATTAATAACCTCAAAACTTTTAGCTACTTCACCGTTGTTTAGATAGGCGCGACCTAGTGCCAGGGTTACACCGCCCAGCATCAACACATTTTTTTCAGATAGCAATTTTAAGGCTTGATTAGAATATTTAATAGTCGCAGCCAGATCACCCTGATAATTGGCACTAAAAGCTCGTATTACAAATACTTCGCCAAGCTTTTGGTCATTCCCGCTAGCTCGAAACCCCTCCTCGGCGGCCAATAAAGCTTTTTCATCAGCACAATAGTTATCGTTATAAAGGCAAACCCAGGCAAGAAATAAGGCCAGTTCGGGATATTCATAGATTTTTGATCGGGGAATCTGGTCAAGCCAACTTCCTAAAATAGTATAATGTGACCGATTCAGTAGTACCAAACTGACAGAATTTATCAGGGTAATAATTTGCTCGTAATCCCTGGCAATCAACCCATATTGGATTGCTTCATAAACAAGTCCGGCTTCAGCAAACCACTGACTGGCCTGACTATAAAGCTCATTAAGCAAGTGGGGTTGCTCTTTTTTAAGAAGGTGTTGCAAAAATTCTCTAAAGAGATTGTGATAGCTGTACCATTCGCCTTCCCCGTCCAAAGGAATTAAAAAGAGATTGGCCTGCTCCAATTTAGCCAGCTCCTCCATGCTCCATTCCAACCCTGTAAGCGCGTTAGCCAGACTAAGGTTAAAACGATCAAGTATAGAGGTCTTAAGCAAGAAAGTCCGTACTGCTTTCGGTTGTCTTGCTAACACTTCTTCGCCCAGGTATTCCAGCACAAAGCGATTATTGCCTGAAAAATCCTTCAAAGCCTTTGAGCTATTTTCATGCCCTTTTAGCCATAGCAATGCCAATTGCAAGCCTACCGCCCAGCCTTCGGTTCGGTTAGTTAGCAAAAGAATATCTTCGGGGGTAAGATTCCGTTTGAGCACGCTATCATGCGCTACAAAAGCTTCAGTTTCTTCCACTTTGAAACGCAAATCGGCGGCTCGGATTTCCAGCAACTGGTTTTTGGCCCGCCAGCGGTGCAGGGGTAGCGGCGGGTCAAATCGGCTGGTAATAATTAAATGCATCTGCGGAGGCATATATTCCAGCATCAGGGTGATAGCTTTATGAATAACGTCATTTACTATCACATGGTAATCATCCAATACCAAAAATAAATGATTTAATCCTAGCCGGGTGGTATATTCTAAAAGAGAATTTATCAGGGCGGTTAAAATATTTTCGACTTCAACTGGTTGGGGTTGATCCAGTTGGCTCAGGAGTTTTTCACTATCATCGGGAATAAATTCTTTAAAGGTTGCTGTCAAGTAGCGTAAAAATCGTCCAGGGAAATCCAGGCCAGGGCTTCATGTGGATAAGCTTGATGCCAGTCCGTTACCAGAGTAGTTTTACCAAATCCTGCTGGGGCGCAAATCAGACTTAGCTTGTATTTGTTTCCTTGCGTTAGCAATTCCACCACCCTTGAGCGAGCTGTTACCCGATGACTGGTGGGTGGAATAAATAACTTGGTGGAGAGGATTGGGTTGAAAAGTAGCATAAAACCTGATTGTGAAATGAAAGAAAAGAGCGTTAAAATTGAACAAATCTAAAATAATGGGTAAGCTTTATTGATGGAAAACAGAAGAAAAGTTTACCCGTACAACCTCATGAATGAGTGATGACAATTCATTATGCCATATTTACCAGCATTAGGAAAGTAAAATAGCCTTGTCAGGCTAATTAGCGAACAATTCGCTAGTTGCTGCTTGCCAGCACACTAGGTGCTCCTGCCACAGTGGTGCCTCATCTGGCGGCAAACCAGCTGCAATCTCAAGGCCAAGTTGGAGGTCATGCAATTGTGGGTTTTCGCTCCATTCTATAGGGGGGCCAATAATGATTTGCCAACCCTTGTTTTCTCTATCCCACCAGATTGATACTGGCAATACGGGTACGCCGATAACTGAAAGCCAGCGTCCCGCCCCAGGTCTAATTTCTTCAAAAGTTTTGGCCCCGCGCCCTTCTGGAAACACCATCGTAGGCTGTCGCTTGGCCCGTTCTTTCCATTCTCTAAGAGATTGAATAGAACTCCGCTCATTAAACATCGGCAACCGTATGACATTGTATTGCCATCGCTGATATATCCACTGGTGGAAACGCTGTATTCGGGGTATTAGCCAGCGCGCCACTACCGAGCGTCCTTCCAGCCGGGTTTCTCGATAGCCCACTATTACCAGCCACTCCCCTGCCAGGTCTGGCCGCTTTTCCAGAGAGGCTTGGTGAATCGTTGCCAACAAACGTGGAGTCCACCGCTTGAGTGTATGGTTTACCGCTAGACTGAATACCCCTTTTTCTGGTATATGCTCCAAACCTGTTACCACATAAGCATCCTGCATTTCCCGACTTAAAGGTAAAAGGTCGCGTTTGGACAGGGTTTGCCAAACCAGCAGCACCCAGAAACGGAGCCGTGGCGTACCTACCTCGGTTCGGTTTCTTTTAGAACCTGCGGCGACGGGGGATTTGGCGATAATCATTTTCGTTGTATCCTCGCCCATCCCGCAAACCGCGCCGATAGGCCCGTCTTTGGCGGGTGCCGGGTGAGCTTGATTCACTGGAACTATATACACAGGCCACTGAAGAAATTTCATCACCAGAACTACTAATTTCATCGCTCAAGCCACTGCCGCTACTCTCACTACCGATGCTGTCGCTGTCGTCGTTAGTGCTGCTCATTACCGCTCCGCTCATAATGAAGGCCAAATGCCGCTGGAGCGTAAAAAATTGTTTCACCTGGACACCTCTCTTATTCATTATTACTGGTTAAATCTAAAAAACTAAAATCCCTGCTTATGGATATTAGCTGGTAGCCCGTTCCTTCCAATTGCGGACGACCTGGGCTAACCCCTCACGGTAGCTAGGATAGAGCGGCTCCCAGCCTAACTGACTTGAGAATTTGGCGGAACTCACCAAAGTGGTTAGGTCAAGCAGTGTCACCTGGGCTGGACGAATCGTGATAAGTTCAGCTAGTGGTGCCGCCCAGGGCGGAATGTGGAACGGCTTTAGACGACCCAGGTAATGGGCGAAGGTATCAATGAAATCTCCAAAGCTGGTTGGAGAGCCATCCACCAGGTTAAAAATTTGGTTGGTGGTCTGGTTTTCGGCTACAAGGGCCAGGGCACTAGCGGCATCTGTGTAGTGCAGGAAATTGGCCCGGTTATGCTGTGGGCCGGAATAGTAGGGCCGGAACAGATTGAAAGATTGTTTGTAAGCCTCCAAATCGCGGGATTGAGGGCCGTAGAGAAAGCCCATTCGTAAGAGGCAGAGCGGAATTTTGCTTTCGGCTACCATTTTTTCGGCCTGAACTGCACTAGCGAAGGCGGGATAATTGGGCGGTTGGAGAAAACTTTCTTCGGTAGTGGCAGGGTTGTTGCCGTAGAGGAAAGCGTAGCTGGTATGCACCAAAAGTTTTAACGGGACGGTTTTGGCGGCGGTTAGTAGGGCAGTGGTGGTCGTAGTAAGGGTGCGCTCGAAATTGTCCCAAGCGTGGCCGTCATGGAGCAAAGTATTTGGCTTTTGGGGTATCAGGTTTAGTACCACTTCGGGTTGGGCCGTTTGGAAGGCTCGGGTCATTGCTTCAGTATTGGTGGGATCGACAACTACGCTAGGTGTATTCAGCTTTAGTAAAGAATTGGCGGGCTGGGCGTTTTTTACTTGAGCAGTAAGGTGATGACCGCGCTGGATTAGGTGTTGCACGACTTCCCGCCCAAGCTCAGTATCTGCCCCAGCTACAAAAATTCTAAGCGGAGCTGAATTTGCTTCTATCATAAAAGGTATACCTTTCCTTATTGCTAATAAACTGTCTTGGGTATATGCAAGATATGTGCCAACAGGGTTAGATTATCAAAAAAGATTATCCCATTTGTATTGAAGACGCAAGGAAAGTTCCGCTGGAAGACTGTACGAAGTGCTATTTTTATTGGTAGCAGTTTAGGTGTATAATAAACTGGTAAAGCATAACCTGACTTAAAAGAAATTTAAATATGTGGAAAATATGCCCGAACAGGTGAAACAGAATCAAACCCAGGATATTCTAAGGAACGGCGGCGAAATGGGTGTTTTGATGCGCTCATTGGATTGGTCAAAAACGCTGGTTGGCCCCTTAGAAAGCTGGCCTCAGAGTTTGCGTACTTCCATCAGCATTTTGTTGGCTTCCCGCTTTCCGATGATTATCTTTTGGGGGCCAAAGCTAGTCCAGTTTTATAATGACCCCTATCGCCCTATGCTGGGCACTACTAAGCATCCTGCCGCTATGGGACAGTCGGCTCAGGAGTGCTGGCCCGAAATCTGGCCCGTTATCGGGCCGATGCTTCAAGGTGTGCTGGAAACTGGTGAGGCCACTTGGTCAGATAACCAATTACTCTTTTTGAATCGTAATGGTTACGTCGAGGAATGCTACTTTACCTTCTCTTATAGTGCAATTCGAGATGAAGGCGGGGGTATAGGTGGTGTTTTTTGTGCCGTAACCGAAACCACCGGGCAAGTATTGGGAGAACGTCGCCTACACAGCCTACGCCAGTTAGCCGCAGATACCGCTCAGGCTAAAACTCTGGAAGCGGTTGGTCGAATTGCAGTGGTTTCATTGGCCGATAACCCGGCTGACCTGCCTTTTGGCTTAGTGTATATAATGGATGAGGTTGGTAAACAGGCTAATCTGGCAGGTATAGTTGGAATAGAGCCGGGTGTCCCAATCGCTCCTCCCTACCTTGAACTTAAAGATAGCTCCCCACCTGTTACTTCCTGGCCTTTAGCCCAGGTCGCCCAAACCCGGCAAGTTCAAATGGTGACGAATCTCAAGGAGAAGTTCGGCCCACTTCCATTGTTGGAATTCCCCAATTCTCCTCACTCCGCTCTGGTCTTACCCCTGGCTCGGTCGGGAGATAGGCAGCTACGCGGTATTCTGGTAGTCGGCCTTAGTCCTTTTCGAGCAGTGGATGATGAATATAAAGGCTTTGTCCAACTGATAGCAGATAGTATTACTATCGCCCTGGCTAACGTAGAAGCATATCAGGAAGAACGCAAGCGGGCTGAGAGTCTAGCTGAGTTAGACCGCGCTAAAACCGCTTTCTTTAGTAATGTTAGCCACGAGTTTCGTACTCCACTCACCCTAATGCTCGGCCCATTGGAAGATGCTCTGGCGAATGTGGCTCAGGATAAGCCCGACCAGCAGCGTGAACGCCTTGAAATGATTCAGCGCAACAGTTTACGGCTGCTCAAACTGGTTAATAACTTGCTCGATTTCTCGCGGATTGAAGCGGGGCGGGTGAAGGCGACCTATCAACTAACTGACTTGCCAACCTATACCGCCGAACTTGCCAGCGTCTTTCGTTCAGCTATCGAACGAGTCGGGTTACGGTTGATAGTAGACTGTCCACCCTTGCCTGAAACCATCTCGGTGTATGTAGACCGGGAAATGTGGGAGAAAATTGTTTTAAACCTGCTTTCTAACGCCCTCAAATTTACTTTCCAGGGAGAAATTTCTGTTCGGCTATGTGTGCAAGGCGAACGAATTGCGCTAGAGGTTCAAGATAGTGGCACAGGGATACCCGCCTCGGAGTTACCCCAGGTTTTTGAGCGATTCCATCAGGTACAAGGAGCGCAAGCCCGCACCTACGAAGGTTCTGGCATTGGGCTGGCCCTTGTGCAAGAACTGGTAAAGTTACATGGTGGTACAATTGGGGTTGAAAGCACCCCCGGTGAAGGCACTACCTTTACGGTTTCATTACCGCCAGGTATAGCTCATCTCCCGCTTGAGCGGATTATTACCGATTCTCATCCAACTACCACCACAATTAGCGGTAGTGCGTATCTGGCGGAGGCGGCGCGCTGGTCGCCGAATCTTAATTCTCTTTCGCCAGAACCTGAGTATAACGTTGGAAATGACGACCAAACAGCATTTCTACCCAGCAACTCCAGCCCCTACGTTTTGATAGCTGACGATAACGCCGATATGCGCGATTATTTACAACGATTGCTGGTTAGTAAAGCCTACCGGGTAAAAGCAGTAGCGGACGGACTAGCGGCTCTGGCGGCAGTGCGGGAGCAAAAGCCTAACCTGATAATCAGCGATGTGATGATGCCTAATCTGGATGGTTTTGCCCTCTTAAAAGAACTCCGGGCAACTCCCGAAATGGCCCGTATCCCTATTATTCTGCTTTCGGCGCGGGCCGGGGAAGAAGCCGTAGTGGAGGGCATGGAAGTTGGGGCAGATGATTATTTAGTTAAGCCTTTCGCCGCTTATGAGCTTCTGGCAAGGGTACAAGCTAACTTGAAATTAGCTGAGGCTCGCGAAGATTTAATTAAAAAAGAGCAAACCGCCCGCACCCTGGCGGAAGTCACCCAGCAACGAATGTTTCGTTTATTTAAGGAAGCCCCCTTTTTCACCTGTATTTTGCGTGGGTTTGACCACGTTTTTGACTACGCTAATGATTTATATCTTCAGATAATTGGAAATAAAGACATTCTCGGCAAACCCGTTAGAGAAGCCTTATTTGATGAAGCCTATGAGCCTTTTTATCAACTTTTAGATGAAGTTTACCGTACTGGCGTTTCTTTTATCAGTACCGAAACCCTCGTACCTAAAATGGTGCGGCATCCTGGCGGTCTGCCGGGAGACGCTTATCTTGCCTTTATTTATCAAGCTACCAGAGATGCCAATGGACAGATAGACGGTATTTTAATACACGGGGTAGATGTTACTGATCAGGTATTGGCTCGGCAACGGGTCGATTTTTTGGCAAAAGCCAGTACGCTTTTGGCGGCTTCTTTAGATTATGAGACGACCCTCTCCACTGTGGCGGGTTTAGCAGTGCCGGAGTTAGCCGATTGGTGCATTGTGGATATACTAGACCAGAACCAGGCTGTTCGGCGGGTAGCCGTAACCCACGCTGACCCCGGCAAAGCAATCGTAGCCCAGGAAGTAAAGAATTTAATCCCAAACCCGACTAAATCCCACCCCGTGCTCCAAGTTCTCACTAACGGACAGGCCATTGTGCAATTTGATGTGCAGGCTTTTCCCAAAGAAGCGATGTTGGGGCATCCCGATTACTGGAGTATTGCCGATAGAATGGAATTGCATTCTCGACTGATTGTGCCAATGACTATAAATGGTAAAGTTTTAGGGGCAATTTCACTGATTTATTCTCGATCAGGCCGCTTTTACGACGAAACAGATTTGCAATTTGCCCTGGAACTAGCGCGACGGGCCGCTTTGGCAGTAGATAATTCAAGGCTTTATCAAATTGAACAGCAAGCCCACCGACAGGAAGTGTTTCTCAACGAAGTAAATAGTACCCTGGCCCAATCTCTTGATTATGTTCAGACTTTGCAAAGTATAACCCGCTTACTCGTTCCAGGTTGTGCCGATTACTGTGTCATTGATTTGCTGGACGAAACGGGTAAATCCAACTGGGTAGCCAGTCACCATTTTGACCCTAACAAATTGGGGCTATTGCAAAAACTTCAGGAGGTATATCACACCACCGATAATCCTAAAGGTCTGATAAAACAGGCAGTGTTGGCCCAAAAAGCCTCCTTAATCGAAATGATTGAGCCGGAACAGACTGCCCAACTCACCCCGACTAACGAAATTGCTCAACTAGCCCTGGCCCTGGCGACCCGTTCAATGATAATAATTCCAATGATAGTTCGCAATCAAGTTATTGGCACAATTACTATCGGTCTGACTAAAGGCGGAAATCGGCCTGATAGTGAGCATTACACCCGGAACGATTTAGAGCTGATGGAAGAAGTGGCTCGACGAGCAACCGTCGCCATAGACAATGCCCGACTATATCAGGAAGCACAACAGGCTATCCAAACTCAAAAAGAACTAGACACTCTGAAAGACCTCTTTATTTCGATAGTCAGCCACGAACTGCGTAGCCCCCTGACCTCGATTAAAGGCTTTGGTCAGATGATGCAACGCAGCTTGAGTAATGCTGCCATAATTTCGCCGAACGGGCAAGAACGCCGAAAAGGACACGACAAATTATTACGTCAGGTCGCGACTATTCTACGCCAGACTAATCGTATGAACGACTTAATTAAACAATTGATGGATTTTTCTCGATTGCAAAATGACCAACTTGAGCTAAATCTTGAACCCGGTGTAAATCTTATCGAGTTGGTAAAGCAAGTTATTGAGCAGCAGCAAGTTGCCAGCGAGGGACAGCTTGATTTGGCATTGCAGACGGACGAAAAAGCTATAATAGGTCGGTGGGATACAAGTCGGGTAGAACAGGTACTAACTAATCTAATTTCCAACTCAATTAAATATAGCCCACCCAATAGCCAAATTGTGGTAGGAGTAAAACAATGTTCGATTCCTTCCAGCCAGAAGGGGAACAGTCTAAATGCAGCCGAGGAACCCGAAGTTGTGGTCTGGGTGAAAGATGAAGGTCAAGGGATTAGTGCGGAACATCAGGCGAGTTTGTTCAGCCGCTTTTATCGGGCGCGTACCCAGGAAAATGCCAAGGTAGAAGGATTAGGCTTGGGCTTATATATCAGTCACGAAATTGTAACTCAGCATGGTGGTCGGATGTGGGTAGAAAGTGAAGTAGGAAAAGGTAGTACCTTCTACTTTACGCTACCCCTTGAGGCGGCTACTTTAGGCCACTATTAGCAAAGTTTTTTGGAAAGTGGCAATAATCATCTATTACTGGTTTTCAGGTTGGATTACGGGATGTCTGATTTTAACTCCTATAGTAATGTTAAAGCATTACCGCCAATTTGAACCAGCCTTATATTAAAATAAAAAAAATGGAAGACCCGGATAAAAAAGAAACCAATGAGCAACTTCTGGAAGAACTCCAGGCGTTGCGTTCCAAAGTGGCTCGACTTGTTCAAGCCGAGCAAGAATATCAGGAAGTAGCCCAAACTCTTCAGGAAACCCAAACTCGCTACCAGGAAAACGAGAAGGTTTTGCGTCAGGCTCTTGACCAAATGGAAATTATTTTTCAAGGGGTGGCAGACGGAATTACCGTCCAGGACCTTAGCGGAAAACTTGTTTATGTTAATGAGGCTGCCGCCCGCACCACTGGTTACTCCTCAGTAGCCGATTTTTTGGCGGCTTCTCCCCAGGAAGCTACCAGCCGCTTTGAGATGTGGGATGAACAGGGGCAACCTTTCCCTGTGCTAAAATTACCGGGGCGACTGGCACTCCAGGATGAACATGAGGCTAGTGCGGTTATCCGTTTTCGGCTACGGCTGACTGGTGAAGATCATTGGTCAATTGTTAGAGCCCGCCCGATTTTTGATGAACAAGGGCAAGTAAAGTTTGCTGTGAACATTTTCCATGAAATTACCGAACGTAAAAAGGCTGAGGAAAATGAACACTTCTTGTCCGAGAGCAGTGCTATTTTAGCCGCATCCCTAAATTATGAAACCACTTTGAAAGAAATAGCCCGACTGTCCGTACCCTATTTTGCCGATTGGTGTGCCGTAGACATTTTGCAGGAAGACGGCCAGTTACACAGATTAAGTATCACCCACAAAGACCCGCTCAAAGAGGAATGGGGTCGCCAGTTGCAGCAGCGTTATCCGCCTAACCCGAATGATGATGGCGGAATTTTTCGGGTAATTCGTAGCGGGCAGTCTGAATTAGCATCGGTAATTACTACCGAGATGTTAACGGCGGCGGCGAAAAATAAGGAACAATTGGAGCTAATATTACAACTAGGCTTCAGTTCGGCTATGCTCGTGCCGCTTAAAGTGCGAGGACGGACGCTGGGGGTGATAAGCTTTGTGTGGGCTGAGTCAGGACAGCATTACGATAAGGACGACCTGCGTTTGGCTGAGGAATTAGCGCGGCGGGCAGCAATAGCGGTGGATAACTCCCGTCTCTACCACGAGGCGCAGGAGGCAGTCAAAAGACGAGATGAGTTTTTAACCATAGCCGCCCACGAACTACGCACGCCTTTGAGCATCATGCGTACCGGGTTGCAATTTGCCCAAAAGGGGTTAAAAAATGACCCTTCTCAGGCTAATTCCAAAATGGGAAAAGCGATAGAATTAGCAGTTGCCCAATCCCATCGGCTGGAGGGGCTAGTGGATGATATGGCTGATGCCAGTGATGCCGCCGAAAATAACCTGCCTTTGGTGTTTGAGACTATGGGGTTGCAGGAACTTACCGAGCGCGCGGTTTCATTAGTAGCATTTTTATCTAAACAACATCAAATTAAGATAGAAATGACCGTTGAACAATCTCTGATAGTAAAAGCCGATAAGTTTAAGCTGACGAAGGCTCTCCGCAACTTGCTTGATAACAGTCTTAAATTTAGCCCTAATGGTGGCCTGGTTTGGGTAAAAATACAACTTGCCAGTGATGCGCCCGAAGTATATATAATTATTAACGATGCCGGACTGGGTATACCAACTGAACGAAGGGAAAATCTTTTTAAGCCCTTTTATCAGGCTGAAAACGGTTATCGCACCCGCCGTTTCGGTGGGCTAGGTTTAGGATTATATGTAACCAGGGCAATTATTGAAGCGCACGGCGGTAGTATATCTCTATTGGACGGGGATGGCGGAGCTACTTTTAAAGTAATTCTACCGCTCGTTTCATAGATGTGAATTAAAAATTACAGTTAAATTAACAGAAAGTGAAGCAGACGTGTCAGTGGAGACAACCGCACAAAATCTAGACCCTTCCCCGATTTTGGTAGTAGAAGATGACCCCGCCTTGCGTGAAATGTTAACGATGGTGCTGGAGGAGGAAGGCTACACCATAATCCAGGCTGCTAACGGGCAGGAAGCTCTTGAACAGGTGCAGTTCGTGACCCCGGCTTAATTTTGCTGGATTTGATGATGCCAGTAATGGACGGCTGGCAGTTTCTAGAGTTCATCCGGGAAAAGGCCGAGCTACAAAAACTGCCAGTTCTATTGCTTTCGGCTAATCGCGAGGTAGCCCTTACCGCCGAACAAAGTCAGGTCAAAGCCTATTTGCCCAAACCCTTTGACCTGGATAGGTTAATAGCCTATGTCGCCCTTTACAAATTGCCCTGAAAGTAGAATAGCTTTTTCAATGCCCAGGTTTTTACCTTCTTTAAGTGCCGCTAGATATCGCGTTTCTCCTAGAACCTGGCTTAGTTCTTCCTGTACGTACCGAAACTTAACCTACCTTGATAGAAAATAAACCTCAATTGAAAAATCCTTCCCTAAACAATATAGTAGTAGTGCTCTATCAGCCGCAGGACGTGGTAAACGTCGGGAGCATCGTCCGGGTGCTGAGTAACTTCGGGCTACTCCACCTACGGCTGGTTGAGCCTGCCGCCTGGGATGCCTTTCGGGTAGAGGGGATTGCCCACCACACCCGGCCTATCATTGAGGCGGTGCAGCATTTTGCTACGATGGAAGAAGCCCTGGCCGATTGTACTTTTGTACTTGGCACTACCGCCCGCCCGCGTGGTACTCGGCGCGAAAGGCTTAATCCGCGAATGGCGGCTTCGGCTTTGCTGACGGCTCAGGCCAAGAGTCCCGAAAATACTTGCGCCATCCTGTTCGGGCGGGAGGATGACGGTTTACCCAACGAAGCTCTGGACTTTTGCCACGCCCTGGTGACAATTCCTACCGATGATTTTAATTCATCACTGAATCTGGCTCAGGCAGTGCTGGTAATATGCTACGAATTGTGGCTGGCGGCAAACCCCCGAATTGAGGAAGAACAACCTCTGCCCGAAACCGCCACTATTCCAGCCCTCGGCGCACCCCCTAAATATGGCGACTTGCCTAGCATAGTTTCGGCTCTGGAAGTAACTCTGGAGGAAGATGCCCGTCTGGCTAACGGCACAGAGCGCGAACAGCTTTTTGCCGCTCTCGCCGATTTACTTCGCACGCTTTACCCCGGCACTGCCGATGCTCGAATGGTTTATGCCATGTCCCGACTTCGTGCCATAATGTTACGCTCTGCCCCTCGTAAAGACGAAACTCCGCTACTGACCCATCTTTTCAAGCATATTACTAGAAAGATAGGGGATGGGGGATAAGGTTGGGGAATGGTAGCAAATCTAAAATCAAACATCTAAAATCGAAAAGCCCTGACTGTGTAGAAACAGAGGTCTACCCCTACAAAATTTTCCAATACAGGGCGGGGAGACCCCGCCCCTACGAATGTCTTCATCCTTCCCCCCAAACTTCGGGTTGAAATTACCACAAGGCTATGCAATAATGTAAGATGTACACTAGAGAAAGAAACTGTTTAGGTTTGGTTAAATCAAACCTGAAAACTAAACAAAAGAACTAACGACCAGCATTATTCGAGTTGAAAAAATAAGCAGATTGAAAGGGAGTTATGCCAAGCATTGGGCGTGAGAATGCCGAAGCACCCCTTATATTGACAATTGATGTTGGCAGTAGCTCGGTTAGGGCCAGCCTTTTTGATGGTCGTGCTTTCCCCATCCGTGACCTTGAGGTTAAAGTTCCCTACCAACTGGATACTACCCCTGATGGCGGAGTAGAAAAAGACCCCGACCAGGTTTTAAAGCTAATATTTCAGGCTGTGGATGGATTATTGCTACAGGCGGGTGGGCTTGCCTCGAAAATAGCAGGGGTCGCCATTGATACCTTCTGGCACGGGCTGTTAGGAATTGACCACAAAAATAACGCCCTTACGCCCGTTATAACCTGGGCCGATACTCGTAGTAGCAACGCCGCTGCCCAACTAAAACACGAACTTAACGAAAAGTCTATCCATAACCGCACCGGCTGTCTGCTGCACGCCAGCTATTTCCCGGCTAAATTGCGTTGGTTGGCGACCACCCAGCCCAAAGTTTTTGGCAAAGTCGCCCGGTGGCTCAGTATTGGCGAGTATCTTTACCTGAAACTTTTTGGCGAAACTCGCGTCAGTGTCTCGATGGCGAGTGGGACGGGCTTGCTCGATAGGGGAAAATGTATTTGGGACACTGAATTGCTGGAATGCCTGAAAACTTCGCCTGCCCAACTCTCGCCTATCGGCGACCTTGACACTCCTCAAATTGGCCTATTGCCGGAATTCGCCAAACGCTGGCCCGTTCTGGCTCAGGTTAAATGGTTTTTGCCAGTGGGTGATGGTGCGTCGAGCAATCTGGGGAGCGGCTGTTTTTCGCCAGATCGTCTGGCCTTGATGGTAGGCACTAGCGGGGCGATGCGGGTAGTCTGTGAGGCGGGTGAGGTTGAAATACCCGTTCCCTGGGGCTTGTGGTGCTATCGGGCTGACCGCAAGCGTTATGTAATGGGCGGAGCGTTGAGCGAAGGCGGCAACCTGTTCGCCTGGATGCGCCAGACTTTGCAACTACCTGCGGTGGAGGAAGTAGAAACTGAGCTTGCCCAGATGCAGCCCGCCGCACATGGCCTGACAGTATTGCCTTTCTTATCGGGAGAACGCGCTCCCGGTTATGCTTCCCAGGCCCGTGCCACAATTACAGGTCTGAGCTTGAATACCAACTCACTGGATATTTTACGGGCCGGATTAGAGTCTATTGCTTATCGCTTCGGCCTGATTTATGAGCTTTTACAACCGATACTACCAAAGTCGGCAGAGATTGTTGCCAGCGGAGGAGCTTTGTTACACTCTCCCACCTGGTTACAAATAATATCCGATGTGCTAGACCGCCCGGTTATCGCCAGTGGCGAGCAAGAAGCCAGCAGCCGGGGAGCAGCTTTAATGGCCTTAGAACAACTAAAAGCCTTTGGCGAAAATCGTGGACTGGAAAATGCTGAATATGATTTTGGGCGGGTCTACCAACCGAATGCGGCGCATCATGCTCGTTACCACGAGGCGATGGCGGAGCAACGGGTACTCTATCAGGATTTGGTGAAATCTAAAGTCTAAAACCCAGAATTTAAGCCATTTAAGAAAATAGGGTTCTCAGAATTAGAAACTTTTATTCAAAAATTAGCAGAAACGCCTAAAACCTAACGCCTAATACCTATAACCTTTCAAGGAGGGAAATTTTGACTAGCGAGTTGAAATCACAATTAGACCCAAAGCTTGAGCAACAAGCCGTAAATACAATTCGTTTTCTGGCAGTGGACGCGGTACAGAAGGCTAACGCTGGACACCCTGGCGCGCCGATGGGTCTTGCACCCCTGGCCTATTTACTCTGGACACGTCATATGAATTTTAACCCCAAAAATCCGACGTGGCCCAACCGTGACCGCTTTATTTTGTCGAATGGTCATGCTTCGATGCTGCTTTATTCGATGCTTTATCTGACTGGTTATGACCTCCCGATGGAACAAATCAAACAGTTCCGCCAGTGGGACAGCATCACCCCCGGTCATCCCGAATACGGCGTAACGCCAGGAGTTGAAGTCACCACCGGGCCGCTTGGTCAGGGTTTTGCCAACGGGGTAGGGATGGGCATTGCTCAGAAATATCTCCAGGCCACCTATAACAAGCCGGGCTACGATATTATTGACCATCATATCTACGTCATTGCCGGCGACGGTTGTATGGAAGAAGGAGTCACCAGCGAAGCCGCTTCTCTGGCTGGGCATCTGGAACTGGATAACCTGATTTATTTCTACGACAATAATAAAATCTCGATTGAAGGTGATACCAAAATTGCCTTTACTGAAGATGTGGGCAAACGCTTCGAGGCTTATGGCTGGGAAGTTTCGCATGTCAACGATGTTAATGACCTGGAAACCCTCAACGCCGCTATCGAGACCGCTAAGCAAGTCAAGGGCAAACCCAAGCTGGTAGTCGTCAATACTATTATTGGCTACGGCAGCCCCAACGCTAACACTGGCAAGGTTCATGGCAACCCCCTCGGCAAGGAAAATGTTAAGCTGACCAAAGAAAAATTAGGTTGGCCGCTTGAACCCGATTTCTTAGTGCCCGAGGAAGCTCTGGCGATTTTCCGGGGAGCGGGGGAGCGTGGAGCAGAACAGGAAGCCGCGTGGAACACCTTGTGGGAAGCCTATAAAAAAGATTACCCTGAACTGGCAACTAACCTGGAACTGGCCCGCGCTAATAAATTACCAGTGGGTTGGGATGCGGCGTTACCGACCTTTTCTCCTAGTAAAGGAGCAGTCTCAACCCGGGTGGCTGGTGGTGAGGTGCTGAACGCCCTGGCTCATAAATTACCTAACCTTATCGGTGGTAGCGCCGATTTATCCGAGTCCACCATGACTACTCTGGAAGAATACGATAGCTTTGAGCCTAATTCAGCGAAAGGCGGCAGTTTCGGCGGACGTACTATGCACTACGGGGTACGCGAGCATGGGATGGGGGCGGCTATTAACGGAGCAACAGTCTATGGTGGCGTGCGGATTTATGGCGCAACCTTCCTGACTTTCGCCGATTATATGCGGGCTTCTATCCGTTTGGCGGCCTTGATGGAAATCCCTAGCATATTTATCTTCACCCACGATAGCATCGGTCTGGGCGAAGACGGCCCGACCCATCAAGCAGTTGAGCAAGTGGCTAGTTTGCGCCTTATTCCGGCGTTGGTAGTGCTGCGTCCGGGGGATGCTAACGAAACCGCCCAAGCCTGGAAGGTTATTCTGGAAGAGACCCATAGGCCCACCACCATCATCCTATCCCGCCAGAAATTACCAATTTTTGATCAGGAAAAATTGGGTAGCGCAACGGGTGTGGCTAAAGGGGCCTACATTTTAAGTGAAGCACCGGGTGGTACTCCCCAGGTTATTCTAATTGCTACTGGCTCGGAGGTATCATTGGCTCTCAAGGGGCAAGAGGAGCTGACAAAACAAGGTATTCAGGCGCGGGTGGTCAGTATGCCCAGCCAGGAGCTATTCGAGGAGCAGTCTGACGAGTACAAAGAGCAGGTGTTACCATCGGCGGTGACGGCGCGGCTCTCAATTGAGGCTGGTAGCCCCACCACCTGGGAAACTTATGTTGGAACACAAGGGGCTTCATTAGGAATTGACCATTTTGGGGCCAGCGCACCGGGCGAAATCGTACTGGACAAGTTTGGCTTTAACGTGCCAACTGTGGTAGAGTTAGCCCAAAAGCTAATCAGCAACCCGGCGGAAGCTCGTGCTCAGGCGCGGGAAATCCAGCGCAGAAGGTTTCATTTCGGTATCCATAATTAGTCGGTTGTCAGTTTTCGGTTGCTGGTTGTCAGTAGGGGCGGGTTTATAACCCGCCCAGGATAGCATGTATGATTAAATGGGAATATTGCACTGTAACAATCGCAAAAAGTTTTGACACCTCTATGGGGCAATTATTTTTCTATGACGTGGAGACTGTTTCTGGCATTGAGGAAGCAAGTCAAAGTTTCTTTTATACTATGTTTAAAGTGTGGATAACTTATCTAGTTACCGAGGGTAATCCTAAAGCTGAATATGAGGATATAACAACACCATCTGGATTTGAAAGCGAACTAAATTTAGTTATAGCAGTTTTCGAGAATAAGATTGAACGTACATTGGCTCGTCTTGGGCAACAAGGCTGGGAGTTAGTAAAAATAGATGGTAGAGGCGTTGAAACAAAAGCTTGGCTGAAACGGCAACTACTGTAACAAAATGCTTTTTGAGCTTTTAAGGAGAAACATATATGACTAACCCATTGTATGAACTACAAAAATATGGGCAAAGCGTCTGGTACGACAACGTAGCCCGCGCCTTGATTAAGGATGGCAGCTTCAAGAAGATGATTGAGGATATGGCTATCGTGGGTGTTACCAGCAACCCAACCATTTTCGAGAAGGCCATTGGCAATACCGCCGACTACGATGACCAGATTAAAGAATTAGTTGGCGAGGGTAAGGATGCGGCTGGCATTTTTGACGAACTGGCGATTAGTGATATTCAGAACGTCTGCGACATTTTCCGCCCGGTTTACGATAAAACCAACGGGCTGGATGGCTATGTATCGCTGGAAGTAAACCCTAAACTGGCCTTTGATACTGAAACCACCAAAGAGTCGGCCCTCTATTACAGCCGCCGGGTAGACCACCCTAATTTGATGATTAAAATTCCTGGCACGCCTGAAGGCTGGCCCGCTATCACCGCCACTATCGCCGAGGGCATTAGTGTTAATGTAACAATGATTTTCTCGCTGGAATATTATGAACAGGTGGCTTGGGCTTATATTGCTGGACTAGAAAAGTTGGTTGAAAATGGCAAAAAGCCCCTCAGCCAGATTTCTAGCGTCGCCAGCTTCTTCGTTAGCCGGGTAGATACGCTGGCAGACAAATTATTAACCGACAAGGGCGCACCCGCCGAACTTCAGGGCAAATTAGCTATTGCTAATAGCAAACTGGCCTACGAGAAGTTTGAGGAAATTTTCAGCAGCGAACGCTTCAAAAAGCTCGAAGCTCTGGGCGCAACCAAGCAACGCCTACTTTGGGCAAGTACCAGCACCAAAAACCCCAACTACCGCGATGTACTGTATGTTGAGGAGTTGGTTGGGCCTGATACGGTTGATACTATGCCGCCTCAGACCGTTATAGCTTTTGCCGACCATGGGAAAGTTAGCTTAACGGTAAATCAGGGTTATGACGAAGCCCGCAAGCTTATTGCTGACATTGAAGCACAGGGCATTGCCATCAAGGATGTCACCGACCAATTGCTGGCGGAGGGTTTGAAAGGTTTTGTGGATAGCTACGAGAAGTTACTTGGCGGAGTAGAAACTAAACGCCAGCAACTTCTGGTCGAGTTAGCCAAGCGGTAAGTGTAATCAGTTTTATGTAATGGGGCAATGTGCTAGTTCAATAATAATAGGGTGTCCGAGGTAAAATTATTCACCACAGAGGCACAGAGAACACAAAGGAATTATAAAAAAACTTGGCGTTCTTGGCGTTCTTGGCGGTTATAATTTAAATTTCTAGCGCATTGACCTAATAAGTAATCAGTCTAAGAAAATAAGAGAGGGAAGGAACACACCAATATGGAACTAGGCTTTGTTGGCCTCGGCAGAATGGGTGCAAATATGGTTCAGCGGTTGGTTACGCTGGGCAACCACCGGGTAGTGGCCTACAACCGCTCCCAGGAAAAAGTGAAAGAAGTTGTTCAATTTGGGGCAATCGGCGCGACTTCCTTGCAAAACATGGTTGACCAAATGCAGGATTCTCCCAAAGCGGTTTGGTTAATGGTGCCTAGTGGCGATGTGACCGAGTTGAATATGAATCAGGTGGCGGATTTGCTCAAACCGGGCGACATTATCATTGATGGCGGTAATAGCAATTATCACGACACCATGCGCCGCCACGAACTAATGAAGGCCAAAGGGATTCATTACATAGATTGCGGTACAAGCGGTGGGGTTTGGGGTTTGAAGAACGGCTACGCTTTGATGGCGGGCGGCGATGACGAACCTATAAAACACCTTGAACCCCTATTCCTTACTCTTGCCCCCGAAAACGGCTATCTGCATTGTGGTCCTAGTGGGGCTGGACACTTCGTCAAAATGGTGCATAACGGCATCGAATACGGTATGCTGGCAGCCTTTGGCGAAGGTTACGAAATTCTGGAAAAGAGCCGTTACGAGCTTGACCTGTTAGCCGTTTCCAAGATGTGGCAAAACGGCAGCGTGGTACGAAGCTGGCTACTTGATTTGGCGGTCAATGCTTTTGCCGAAGAAGGCAACGCCCTGGAAAATATCAAAGGCTTTGTACAGGATAGCGGCGAAGGTCGCTGGACAGTGCAGGAAGCCATTGACCAATCTACCCCCGCCCCGATTATTACCATGTCGCTATTGTCGCGCTTTGTCAGCCGACAGGACGATAGTTTCAGCGCGAAGGTCATCGCAGCCCTCCGCAACCAGTTTGGTGGTCATGCTATAAAATCAACCATTACCGGCGAACTGGAAAAACAGCACGGCTAATAGGAAGTTTTGAGTTATGAGTGTTAAGTTTTGAGTTATTAACTCAGCACTCATAACTCAGCACTCATAACTTTTAAATTGAGGGAGTGTTAGCGATGACCCAGACTTTGAACCCGCTTACTACCTTGACTAACCCTTTACGCGAGGGTTTGCGGGTGGAACGCACCTCTGAACCAGCGGTGATGGTTATTTTCGGTGCGACAGGCGACCTCACCCATCGTAAATTAATACCCGCGTTATATGATTTGGCTCTGGAGCGATTGATACCTGCCAACTTTCAACTGGTTGGTTTTGCCCGTCGCCCCTACAGTGACGATGAGTTTCGCAAGCTTACCCTGGATTCCATCAAAAAATTCTCGCGCCGTCGCCCTGGCCTGACCGATTTGCAGGAGCAATTTGGGCAAGCGGTGCATTATGTCAGCAGCGAGTTTCAGAATCCCGAAGGCTATCAGCGTCTGGCGGCTTTGTTGGACAAGCTAGACCAGGAACGTGGCACCAAAGGTAATCGCCTTTTCTATTTGGCTACTAATCCCAGTGACTTCCCGATAATTATCCAGAATCTTGGCGCGTCTGGTCTGGCCCGCCCTCAAAAAGCAGGTTCGGAAGCCTGGTGCCGGGTTATTGTGGAAAAACCTATCGGGCATGACCTTGAAAGTGCCGTCGCGCTTAACGAAGAAGTTGCCCAGGTCTTTCGGGAAAATCAGGTTTTCCGTATTGACCATTATCTGGGTAAAGAGACCGTCCAGAATATTTTGGTTTTCAGATTCGCCAATAGCATCTTTGAACCGCTCTGGAATCATCGCTATGTTGACCATATTCAGATGGTGGTGGCCGAGGAGTTGGGGGTGGAAGGGCGCGGGCCGTATTATGAGGCCAGTGGCACGATTCGCGATATGGTGCAAAACCATATGATGCAAATCCTGAGTCTGGTATGTATGGAGCCGCCCGTCAACTTTGACGCTAACTCTGTGCGAGACGAAAAGGTTAAGGTTTTGCGGGCGATTTCCCCATTAGATACTGATGAAGTGGTGCAGCGCACTATTCGCGGGCAATATGGTCCTGGTACGGTGCTGGGTGAGGCTGTTCCCGGCTATCGGCAGGAGGAGCGGGTTGACCCCAATTCTATAACCGATACTTATGTAGCAATCAAGCTGTTTGTAGATAACTGGCGATGGGCGGGCGTGCCGATTTACTTGCGGACTGGCAAGCGGCTACCCAAACGTACTACTGAGGTCTCGCTGGTCTTCAAACGCGCCCCGCACATGCTTTTCCCGCAAGCCACCGTCGAGCCAGGGGTATTAACTATGCAAATTCAGCCCAACGACGGGATTTCGATGCGCTTTGGGGCCAAAGTTCCCGGCCCAACCACCCAGATTCGCCCGGTGACAATGGATTTCCGTTTTGGGCAAAGTTTCGGGGTGCAGGCCGCCGATGCCTACGAACGGTTGCTACTGGATGCCTTATTGGGGGATGGGACGCTGTTTGCCCGCCGTGATGAGGTGGAGCAAGCCTGGACGATTATTAACTCCATCACCGATGGCTGGAAATACACGATGCCGCCCAAATTCCCCAACTATGAGGCTGGAACCTGGGGGCCAAAAGAGGCCGACGAGTTTATCGAAAAAGATGGTCGCCAGTGGCGCAGACTCTAATCAGGTGGAGAAAATGGCTAAAAAAGCACCAGATAAAATTATCCGCAACGGCATGGGTACTGGCCCGTTAGGTGGTGGCCTTGACCCGTACGAGCAGCTTATCGAGAAGGGCGAAGCGCGGGCCATTGCCTTGGCCGATATAGAAAAAGGTATCACAGCCCTCTGGCAATCTGCCGGGAAACGGGCCGATGGGGAGGGCGAACCCCCCGTTATGCGTACCTGCGTCCTTAACCTGATTATTTTTACTGATAGTGACGAGGAGCTTAATTATGCTACTACCACTATCGCCCGCCTGACCTGGGCTTTTCCCTCCCGCTCGCTGGTTTTATTAGCAAAACCGGATGAAAAAGAGGAAGTCTTTAACGCCTGGATTTCGGCCCATTGTCAAGTGCCGGACAAAGGACGCAAGGTTTGTTGTGAGCAGATTACTATTGAAGGTAGGGGCGCGGCGGCTGAACGCATGGGTAGTATGGTGCTACCTTTGATAGTGCCAGACCTGCCGATTGTACTATGGTGGATGGGGACACCCAAGCTGGATGGGCCACTTTTCACCCGCCTGATTGAAACCGCCGACCGATTGATTATTGACTCCCGGAATTTTGAGCATCCGCTAGACAGCTTCCAAAGGTTGGCGGAATTAGCCCGTAGTCAGCGTAATATTACTCGTTTTAGCGACCTGGGTTGGGCGCGGTTGACCCCCTGGCGTAGCTCCATTGCCCACATGTTTGACCGTCCTGCCACAATGGCTTTTATCCATAATATTGACCGCCTGGAAATTGACTACGAAACTCCTAACGACACCGAAATTGCCAATTTCTCGGAGGCTTTTTTGTTGGTAGGTTGGTTCGCCAAATTGCTAGGTTGGAAGCCCGTTTTTAGTGTTAAATTGAGAGGGCAAAATGCTACGCTGATTCTTGACCGGGAAGGGCAACCCCTTAACGTGGAGCTTCACGGTCACAATAAGCGCAAAGACGAGTTGGGTGGCGTTACGGCGGTCACTATTCACGCTTCCCTTCCAACCGAAAGTCGGGAGGGAGTGCTGACCCTGGCTCTTACTGACGATTTTGAGCATACTACCAGTACGGTGATTATTAACGGCGAGACAATTTCAACTGAGACCAATATTCTACCTCTACGTGATACCGCCGACCTACTCTACGAAGAACTTGGGATAGTTGACCATGATATTCTGTATGAAGGCTCGTTAGCTATCGCCAGCAAGTTTATGGCTAATTAAGAGGTACAATGCAACCCCAAACAAATTCTAACTTTGAGTTGGTTATTTTTGAAAATGCCAGCGAATTAAATCAGGCGGTGGCTAATCGGCTGGTAGATTATAACAAAGAGTGTATTACCCAGAAGGAAAGGTTTACCCTGGCTCTTTCGGGTGGGAACACCCCCCGCAGTCTTTATAATTTGTTGGCCCAATCGCCCGCCCGCGAGAATATAGACTGGCTTAATACTTATCTATTTTTTGGTGATGAACGCTGTGTGCCGCCCGACCATACTGATAGTAACTATCGGATGGTGCGGGAAAGCCTGTTAGACAAGGTTTCGATTCCTTTTGCTAATGTTTTTCGCATGGAGGGCGAAAACCCTGACCCAGAGAAAGCCGCCGCTACCTATGCCGCTCAACTTCAAGAATTCTTTGAACTGGAGTCAGGGGATGGCCCTAGCCCCGAAAATTTCCCCAGCTTTGATTTAGTGTTGCTGGGAATGGGGCCAGACGGACATACTGCCTCGCTTTTCCCCGGCACTGCCGCCCTACAGGAGCGTGGTCGCCCCGTTACCGCCAACTTTGTGCCAAAATTCGACTCCTACCGTATTACCCTGACTGCTCCTACCATCAATCGGGCCGCCCAGGTCTGGTTTATGGTGACGGGCGCAGATAAGGCCGAGAATCTGCAAAGGGTGCTGGAAGGGGAGTTCCAGCCTCAATCCTTGCCCAGCCAGCTTATCAAGCCCCAGGGCGGTAAATTGGTCTGGTTTGTGGATAAAGCCGCCGCCGCCCGCCTGATCCAGCCTTAAAATAGCCCCACTTTGATACCTACCCGCTATTCTATTTATAGCTTAATTCTATTGAATTTAGGCCATAAGGCTTATTGCCTTGCCCCTGACTTAGTGATAAAGTTAATCAAGTAAGTCAAGGATGACCCGAAGTTAGTAATTAAAATAAGGGTTATTAAGGAGTAAGTACATGATAATTGAGCCTGTAATAATAGCTTTGATTCTGGGGTTGAGTGTGGCGATATTATTCGCTAGTTCAAAATTATATAATAAACATAATCTGACGATGGCTTTTAACGTGGCGATTGATGAAATTGAAGTAAAGAGCCGTCAGCCAATCGTGCTTTCCTACGAAAACAAATATTACTATTACCTTCAGCTTTGCCAGTTCAGCCAGAATGGTACAATTACCGTTCCAGCCTGGGCAAATTTAGGTGATACCGAGGACGAGCGTACCCGCAGCCTCTTGATTGCTCGTGAGAACAATATTCAGGTGCGGATTGAGGAAACCGGAGAGGTTATCTCGCCCAAGCCCCAAGTCCCGGTTTACAACTAATTAGAAAATTTTCCCACCTCCTCGATACTACTACAAGTGCAAGCGGCTCTCGAAATACTGAGAGCCGTTTTATTTTTATAGGGGTATTCGGTCGTCAGTTGTCGAAAGGGAATTTGTAGGCGCGTGGTCTCCGCGCCCTGGATTGGGGGATTTTGTAGGGGTAGACCTCTGTGTCTACCCTGTATCCAATTGGTAGGAGCGATAAATCGGATGACGGAGCATCCTCCTACAAAAATGCTCCGATTTTAGATTTTTCCGATAACCAACAACCAAGAACCTAATTGGAAGCTCGGAAAACCTCAACCTCGTTCATAATCTTGTTTAAAACTGACACAGCTTCTGGCTGAATAGTTTGGGCCTGGTCGGTGACAATCCCGATAAGTTGGGTGAGCATGTCATCCACAATATCTTTATTCTCCCGCAGAATCCCAATCCTGGTCAGACTATCCATCGGCCCACCATGCGACAAAAGCCGCTGTAAAAGTTCCTGCCGAACCTGGATTTGCTGCATCTCCTCCGGCGATAGCTCATCTTCCTCGTCATCCTCGAATTCGCCCAACTCCTCGCCCTCGCCACTTTCCTCGTAATTTTCTTCCAGGTTCTCGCCCCGCGATGCCATAACCAGAGCCATCGGGTCATCGGTGACGATTGGCTCAAAGAGATATTCAGCCTGATTTTCGGGTTGGACGGAGTTAATAAAGCCCTCTAACATTGGGCCAACCACGCTATTAACCTGTTCTTCCGACATCTGTTCGGCTCCCGGCACAAAGGCCAGCAACAATTCCCCTTCAGGATGATGCAAAATAACCGGGATAGGAATCAACCCACTGGCACTGCAATTCGGGCAACGGGCTATATTTATACTTCCTTGTTGTAATTCGTAAAAAACTTCGGTATCGGCTTCGTCACTGGAGTCTACCAAAGTATGCCCATGCGCGGAAAAGGCTGTGCCGCAACGGGGGCAAGTTATATCTAAATCTACTACTCTTGACATCTTAAAATAAGCTCACTTTCTGCCGTACAAAATTGGCAACCCTTCGCTTCCCGCGCTTATCTGGAAGGCGGCTATTAATGAAAAAATGCCAGGGGTTGACGACAATATAACCTCCTGGCGAAAATGTACATCCACAATATTATACTTTTTATGGCAATATATGTCTACCCTGGCGGTTTTCGGTAGTCAGTTGTCGGATGAATTCGTAGGGGCAGACCTTGTGTCTGCCCTGGGCGAACACAAGGTTCGCCCCTACAAATAATCTCTGAGATAGTCTCTTACAGTTTAGGAGCGATTTGGGCTTTGCGCCAGCGTTGATACAATTGCCGCCCGATGAGATAGACCCCTAGCACGATTAAAACTATCCCAAAACTTCCAATAACATCCGCTAGGTGATGCACCCTGGCATAAACTCTGGCTAGTCCGACTAGCAAGGCCAATCCCCAGAAAATCAAGCCTGTGCGCCAGGAAGCCAGGGTTATGACTGCCGCCACAATGCCAAGTAAAAGGGTATGGTCGGAAGGGAAACCGTTATCGGTAGCACTTTGGATTAGGGGGGCAATCCCCGTCTGGATAAAGGGGCGCGGGTCGGAAATCAAATCTGTAGCAAGTATCGAAAGTAAATAAGACAATCCAGCAATAATTACCCCTGCAATAGCAAGCTCTGGCAAGCGGCGGCGATAAAACCAGAGAATAACCACCAGAGCCAGAGCCACCACCCCCAAGTAAAAATATTCAGCCAAAAACGCGATAATACTGTCCAAAATCCCTCCCTAATCTGGTCTGCCGTCGCTCTCTACCGCCAGCCCGAACAAGGCCCGTGCTTCGGCTGTTGCAAATAACGACCCGGTAATACAAATCAAATCTAGCGGCCCGGCTAATTGTTGAGCTAATTGCAAGGCTTCCGCCACTTTATCGGTAAGTTGCACTGCCGAGTCTGACCCCGTAAAACCGCGCTCAAGCAACATTTCGGGCTGAGCAGCGCGGGGATGCACTGAGCGAGTTAGAATAAACCCGGCTGGTTGGGGCGGACGATTTAGCTCCCGGAAAATCCCCTCAATATCCTTATCGCTAGAACTACCTACCACAAAATAGAGCTTTTCAAAATAATAATTCTGGCCTAGCGCATCACGCAGACGGGCGGCACTCTCGGCGTTGTGCGCTCCATCTATCAATACCAATGATTGGCCCGGTTCGTCTCGCATAACCTCAAGGCGGGAGGGCCAACTTACTGATTCTAAACCCCTTACTAAAGCCTCTTTCGTAACCGCTAACCCGCCCGGCTGTTGGGACTGAAGTAAAACCGCGCCAAGAGCCAAAGCCGCGTTTTGTTGTTGATGTGCGCCTAATAGGGGCAGATTCGCCTCAAATTTTGTATCGAAGGCTGGGGCGGACAATTCTACCCGTTGGTGCTGATAATAACGCTGCTCCGGGCTAAGGCTCTGGGATGCAGGAATGGCCCTGACTAAAAAATCCTGACCCACCTGATACAAAGTAGTCTGTTTCTCAGCGCAAAACTGCTCAATTACCGCCTGAGCTTCGGGATGTTGTTCCGCACTAATTACTGGCACGCCCGGTTTTATAATCCCCGCCTTCTCGCCAGCAATTTTCGTCAGAGTATCGCCAAGCACATCAGTGTGGTCGTAAGAGATTGAGCTAATAACCGATACCAACGGAGTCACCACATTTACCGCGTCCAGCCGCCCACCCAACCCGATTTCTAGCACCGCCAAATCTACCCCAACATCGGCAAAATGCTGTAACATCAAGGCTGTGCCAATCTCATAGGTGGTAATCGGCCCATAAGTCCCCGCCTCACCCAAGACCTGTTCAATCGCTGGTTTTAATCGCTCTACCAGAGCCGTCAGAGCTTCCCGGCTAATCAGTTTACCGTTAACCTGAATTCGCTCGCGGTAGGTATGCAAATGGGGTTGGGTATAAAGCCCCACCTTATAGCCATTGGCCTGTAGCATCGCCGCGCTCATAGCTGAGGTTGAGCCTTTGCCCTTTGTCCCCGCCACCACAATCGCCGGGTAGCGCAGTTGGGGATTACCTAATATCTCTAATAGCCGAGCTATACGCGGCAAATTATAGGCGGCAGGGTCAGCAATCGGCATTTTTGACCGCTCGTAATTGATAAAGCTATAAATATAATCCAGGGTTTGTTGATAATTCACCCGTTTACCTCAATTTAAAGATTGCCATATTTTTTTCGCCAAACTGCTCTAAATAGGTTTCCTGTGGCTGGAAAACTTTACGGTTTTCCTTTTCAAACTGGTCGTTTAAATCGGAATACCATGTCGGTAGCATCGCAAAGTAACTGACCCCATCAGCTTGTAAATGTTTCAGGATAGCGGGCTGGTCACGCACTATCGGCACATACTCTGGGCTAACCAGCCCCGCCGTGTCTATCAGTTTGCGCCCACTGAAATAGCCAATCGCCCCAATATCATGACTGGCGATAATTGACCCTTCCGGCGTATTGTCGCGCAGCCACTTCCCCACCGTCACCTGCTCGTCATTAATAAATTTGACGTTAAAGCGATAGATTACTGCCCCCAGCCCAAAATTATACAGGAAAAACACCACTGCCACCCAGGTCAAGCTCCGGGCCAACACCGGGAAACGGGCCTGTCGTAGCACCTTTATTAACCTCTCCCCGCCATAAACCCCATACAACATCAACATTGGGATGAGCGGCATTAGGTAACGCCCGTTGTGGTAGGTACGGGCAATCCTCCAGGCGTACAGAGCCAGCACCGCCACCACCCAGACCAGCGGCAACAGATTAGGGCGCGATTTCCCCCGAATATATTGCCAGATAAATAAGATTAACCCCGGTGTTGCCACCAGCAAAGGCCCCTGGAAAAAGAGGGTTTGCAAGGCTGCCAGCAGATAGTTTATAGCCCCTTCGATTGGATTATCGGCACTGTAAAAGTTGACCTTAGCCTGAAAAGTGTTAGGTAAAAACGAGCCACTGGCGACATAGTTAAAAATTCCGTAGGGTACTAACAGAGCTAAACAGGCCACGATTATCGCCACCCACCGCCCCGCCAGTTTGCGCCACCCGCCTTTTTCCAGCCAGCCCCGCCGCCCGATGTCCAGCCCCACCAGCCCTAATAAAACCACTCCTTCGGGTCGCGTCAGGGTCAAAAATCCGCCAATCAAGCCAAGCCACACGAAAGGCCGCAGACTTTTTTCCTGTTCCAGCCCTAAGTACAGACGTAGTAGTAAAAGTGAGAGATAAGTAAAGAGCAGCGTTTCCATACCACTAGCCCCTGCCCAGATTAGCCGCCACTCAAAGAGGGTGAATAAGGCCGCTACCAGACCTGCCCGTTCCTGTCCAGCCCCGAATAGTCGCTGATATAGTTGGTAAACTTCTACACTGGTCAGGGCTAGAAATACTATTCCCAAAGCATAGGCCCACCAGCGATAACTTTCGCCACCAAAAATATAACCCGGCATTAGAATTATCGTCCATAAGGGTGAGGTTGACCCTGCCACCAGTTGCCCCGGATTGTAGCTAAATTCGCCATGTTGGGCTAAGTTGCGGGCGAAAACCTGATGTATCCAGGCATCGTCCAGGGGAAAGCCGCCCGGTGTTGCCAGCCCTGCCCATACCAAGTAGACCACCACTACCAAAACACTGCCAATCCCGGCTATAAAATATACCTGTCTCAGTTTCACGGTTGGGCCATTTCTGTATGAGGTTGGGCCAGACGGTCTACCGTCCGGCGCAGTTTGAGGTTTTGCCATAA
>Ga0209512_1001428_pt1 | contig 29428 bp, 28 predicted proteins | sample frozenSSSSmetaG_FD_184142 | JGI IMG/M metagenome (GOLD analysis project Ga0209512, IMG submission 184142) | Glacier valley bacterial and archeal communities from Borup Fiord, Nunavut, Canada, to study Microbial Dark Matter (Phase II) -... | ecosystem: Environmental > Aquatic > Freshwater > Ice >...
AGACCTCCGCGGACGGCGGCGCCCTCGTCGGTGTCAAGGGCAACCTGAACGTTGCCGTGGTGGAGATCAAGGACAGTAAGGGCTTCGTGCTCAACTACACCGTCACGAAGGGCGACGGGAAGTAGAGCTGCCGCGTTCTCAGGTGAACTGTGCGGCTCCGTCCAGCACCGCGACCGTGCCCGATCCCTCGTGCGGCGGGTTATTCGTTCATCTGCTCGTTCTCGTCAAGTTCCAGCCGAGCTGGGGTAAATTCGGCAGGTGGAATCAGACCTTCTTGCCAATGACCCCTTCCCTGTTGAGCGCGTGCTCTTCGTTCACGCGCACCCGGACGACGAGAGCATCACCACCGGCGGCACGATCGCCCTTCTGGTCGAGGGCGGATCCCACGTCACAGTGGTCACCTGCACCCGGGGCGAACTCGGGGAGGTCATTCCGGCCGACCTTCCCGGGCTGCAGGGCGACGGGCCGCGTCTCGCCGAGGTGCGCACGGCAGAGTTGGCCGCTGCGATGGCAGCCCTCGGAGTCCTCGATCACCGCTTCCTCGGAGATCCGGGGGCCCGGTGGGTCGAACGCGAGCCGCGACGCTACACCGACTCCGGCATGCGCTGGGGCCCCGACGGCGCAGAACCGACCGAATCGCTTTCGGAGGATGCTTTCTGCGCCGCGGAGTTCGGTGAGGTCGCCGCCGACCTCGCGACCGTCATCGATGCGGTGAAGCCGGGCGCGGTGGTCAGCTACGACTCGAAGGGCGGCTACGGGCATCCGGATCATGTGCGGGCACACGCGGCGGCACGTCATGCCTCGGAGGTCATGGGCGTGCCGTTCTGGATCGTCGGCACGGATGCGGCGAGTTCGGCCTTGCGCGTCGATATCTCTCCCGTACTCGATCGCAAGATCGCAGCACTTGCCGCGCATCGCACCCAGATCGTGGTCGAGGGCGACCGTTTCTCGCTGTCCAGCGGCCCGAGCCGCCCGATCGACAGCGTGGAGGGCTTCACCCTCCTCCGCACCGTCGCCCCGGGCGTAGTGGCGTGGAAGGACCAGAGTGTTCCGATCAGGGTGTTTGCCTGGGGTCTCGCAGCACTCGCGGGTGCGGCCCTCGGGGGAATCGCCGTCGTCAACCACCAGTTCGCCCCGCAGATCCTTGGTGCGACGCCTCCGGTGGGCATCGTCGTCTCGCTGCTCGTCATCTCCTCCCTGCTTGTCGGACTACGGATCGTTTTCTCCGGGCGGATAGTCGCGGGATGCGCCGCGGTGGGACTTCTGCTCGCCGTCGGCGTGCTCTCGGTGCGGTCGACCGGAGGCTCCGTGCTGGTGCCGGCGAACGCGGCCGGGTACGCCCTTACCTACGGATCGCTCGTGATCGCTGGAGTCACGCTCTCGTGGCCGAATTTCGGCACATTTTCGCGGGATAAGCTTGGAGCCAGGCCTGAATCGAAAGGACCGTCCCGACCGTGACGTACGTCATCGCCCTCCCGTGTGTGGATGTCAAAGACAGAGCATGCATTGACGAATGTCCCGTCGACTGCATTTACGAGGGCGACCGCATGCTCTACATCCACCCCGATGAATGTGTCGACTGCGGTGCGTGCGAGCCGGTATGCCCGGTCGAGGCGATCTATTACGAAGATGACGTACCGGAACAGTGGGCCGAGTACTACACGGCCAACGTGGAGTTCTTCGACGAGGTCGGCTCGCCCGGCGGAGCAGCGAAGGTCGGCGTCATCCATAAGGATCACGCCATCATCAACGCACTTGCGCCCCAGGTCCCCGCGGCCTGACGGTGGCCCTCAGCCTGCCGGACTGGCCTTGGGACGCCCTCGAGCCCTACTCGATCCGGGCGAAGGCGCACCCCCTGGGTGTGATCGACCTCTCTGTCGGTTCACCGGTGGACCCGACGCCGGCTCTCATCCGTGACTCGCTTTCCCGGGCGACGGATGCCCACGCCTACCCTCTCACCGCTGGTACGCCCGCGCTACGCGAGGCGATCGTCGAGTGGTTCGACCGCCGCCGGGGTGTCCACGACCTCACCGTCGCCGATGTGCTGCCGACCATCGGGTCGAAGGAGTTCATTGCGGGTCTCGCGCTCTGGCTCGGCCTCGGACCCGGAGACACCGTCGTACAGCCGTCCCTCGCCTATCCCACCTACGCGGTCGGCGCCGCGCTGGTCGGCGCAACGGTCGTATCGAGCGATGACCCGGCCGAGTGGCCGGCGGGTACGCGGCTCGTCTGGATCAACAGCCCCGGAAACCCCGATGGGCGAATCCTCTCGGTCGAGCAGTTGGCCGCCGCGGTCGCCCGGGCTCGCGAACTCGGTGCGGTCATTGCGAGCGACGAGTGCTACGCGGAGCTCGGCTGGGATGACGAGTACGACACGGCTGCGACACCGAGCATCCTCGATCCGCGGGTCATCGCCGGCAGTCGCAGTTCGGTGCTGTGCATCTGTTCGCTCAGCAAGCAGTCCAATCTGGCGGGCTACCGAGCCGGTTTTGTGGCGGGCTGCAGCGCCCTGATCGGGCAGTTGCTCACCGTGCGCAAACACCTCGGCACCCTTCCACCCGCACCGATCCAGGCGGCGATGATCACGGCGCTTGGCGATGACCACCACGTGCGTGCGCAGAAGGCGCTGTACCGCTCGCGGCGCGACCGGCTGAAGCCGGCACTCGAGGCCGCAGGCTTCCGCATCGACGGCAGCGAAGGCGGCCTCTACCTCTGGGCCACTTCGGGTGGCGATGCCTGGGCCGCGGTCGACCGGCTGGCGGGTCTTGGCATCCTCGTCGTGCCTGGTACGTTCTACGGCTCGGCGACCTCGCAGCACGTGCGGATCGCCCTCACGGCCACCGACGCGGCCATCGATTCCGCGGTCGAGCGGCTTGCCGCGGTCGGCCCGTCGCGACAAATGTAGCGACTACCTCCAACGGTAGCGATCGTTCCTTGGCGGATGTCGCTGTCGACTCGGGTGCCGAGGCTGTGTCTGGGGGCAATTAGGCTGTAGTCGTGAATGTTGCCGCCAATGACCCTGCCTCCGACAAGGCCACTCTCCACTTTCCGGGCGGCACCGCCGAGTTCCCCATCATGACGAGCGCCGATGGCGCCTCCTCAATCGATATTTCCACGTTCACCCGCCAGACGGGGTACACGACGCTGGACCAGGGTTTTGTCAATACCTCCGCCACGAGGAGTGCGATCACCTATATTGACGGCGACAAAGGCATTCTGCGCTATCGCGGCTACGCCATCGAGGATGTCGCGGCCCACTCCACCTACCTCGAGGTCGCCTGGCTGCTCATCTACGGCCAGCTGCCCTCCGCCTCGGAACTCGAGGCCTTCGAGGACCGCGTGCGTCGCCACACCCTCCTGCACGAAGACCTCCGACGGTTCTTCGACGCCCTGCCGCATAACGCGCACCCGATGTCCGTGCTGTCGAGCGCGGTGTCGGCCCTCTCGACCTTCTACGAAGACTCGCTCAGCGTTCACGACCCGGAACAGGTCGAACTCTCGACCATCCGGCTGTTGGCCAAGCTGCCGATCATCGCGGCCTATGCGCACAAGAAGAGCCTCGGACAGGCATTCCTCTACCCGGATAACTCCCTGACCTTCACCGACAACTTCCTCAAGCTCAACTTCGGCACGATGGCGGAGCCGTATGTGGCGAACCCCGTGGTCTCGAAGGCCCTCGAGCGCCTGCTCATCCTGCACGAGGACCACGAGCAGAATGCATCCACCTCCACGGTGCGGCTGGTCGGGTCCACCCAGGCCAACATGTTCGCCTCCATCTCGGCGGGCATCAATGCCCTGTACGGCCCCCTCCACGGAGGGGCGAACGAGGCCGTGCTCACGATGCTTGGGGAGATCAAGCAATCGGGCGAGTCGGTCGAGAAGTTCGTCGAGCGTGTGAAGAACAAGGAAGAGGGCATCCGCCTGATGGGCTTCGGTCACCGGGTCTACAAGAACTTCGATCCTCGCGCCAAGCTCGTGAAAGAGAGCGCAGACGAGGTGCTCGCTGCCCTCGGAGTGAGGGACGACCTGCTCGACATCGCCAAGGAACTCGAGGCCGTCGCGCTGGCCGACGACTATTTTGTCGAGCGTAAGCTCTACCCCAACGTCGACTTCTACACCGGAGTGATCTACAAGGCGATGGGATTCCCCCCGCGCATGTTCACGGTGTTGTTTGCGATCGGACGTCTTCCCGGGTGGATCGCTCACTGGCGCGAGATGAACAACGACCAGGCCACCAAGATCGGCCGTCCGCAGCAGCTCTACGTCGGCGAGCCGCGTCGGGACTGGCCCGCGCGGTAGTTGCGGTCCAGCTTCTCGGCTGTTCCGTGTCGCACCTGCCCGTTAGGGCCTCCCGGTTGGCGTCCCCCGGTTGGCGTCCCCCGGATTCCATCTCCCGGTTGCAAATGCAGGAAAACACAAAACAGGTGGGACGGCTGAGGCGCATCTGCCCCACCAGTCACACAAATTCCTGCATTTCGCACGATAAGTGTCTTAGCTGAGGTGCGAGTTGTTCTAGTCCAGCGTGACCTAGGGGTGCAGGCTGTGATCCCCTCTGCCAACCGCTGCGAGGATTGCGGCCTCGACTGTAGACCAGTGGTACATCACCTGTTTATAGCTGAAGCGCAGTACCCGGTAGCCGAGGGCCGTGAGCCGCGCATCCCGGATTCGATCCCGTTCGAACGCTGCCGGGTCGGAGTGATACTCCCGACCGTCTACTTCGACGACCAGGCTATCGTTGATCAACATGTCTACGCGCACTCCAGCCGTGAGCGTCACTTGAATTCGTACGCGCAATCCCAGCGCACGACATCGAAACCTGCTGAGCGACTCGATGATCGATTCGGATCGCCCATCGACGTCTGCCAGTTGTAGTCGAAGCCTCAGAGGCAGGTCAGCCAATGCGCGAAGCCACGCAGCACGGCTGATCAGGCCAGCATGCAGGGCGCTATCGACCGCGGCTACGACGAATTCGGGTGATTCGCAACTACACATGTCAATGAGGCAGTTGAGTGGCGACTCCACGAACGCGCTTCCGGTGCGCCGAGGCCGCCAATGAACGACGGTGCCGGATTTGGTCGTGAGCCGGTGACGCATGTCCGAGGGCTCCCTTAGGCGAGAGGCGGTTCGGGAGACGGCAACGTGAAGTGCTTCGGTTGACCGCGTTGCGAGGCCAAAATACGCTGCACCGTTCACGCAGGTGAGCCGTCCACCCACTCGCCATGCCGCAAGATTCTCTGCAGTTTCGAAGGCCGATGCGTACCACCCTTGCCGTACGCGCACGATCGCGCCCAGATGAACTGCGGCGGCCAGCGAACGCCCGGTCCAACCCATTCGGAGGAGCCGGTAGGTGGGCGCCACTCCGCCGAGAGAATGAATGCAGGCGAGAAGTTCCATGAAGCCGAGAGTGGCTCTTTCGCGTGCCGATGATCACCCGTCGCTGGCGATCTGTGCAGACCCTCCTCCCCCCAACCATTGTGGAGGAGGCCCCACTGGACCAGTTTGGTTCGAAATGCAGGAGTGTCCGTGACGCGTGCGGCTGGTTTGCCCCACCAGCCCCGTCTGCCACGCTACTGCCTGCATTTCGCGCGGGGCTCAGGACCTGTGGGCTCAGGACTTGTGGACTCAGGACTTGTGGACTCAGGCCTGTGGTTCACGCGCGGGGCTTCGCGTGAAACGACTCAGGCGTGTGGCTCAGGCGTGCAGCGCGGCGTTCAACTCGATGCCGCGCCCGCTGCGTGCGAGCACCTCGACCGAGCCAGTGAGTGAATTGCGTCGGAAGAGAAGCCCGGGAACGCCGGAAAGCTCGAGGGCCTTCACCGTGCGAGGGACTTCCCCGATCACAGTGAGCTTCGTGCCGGCCGTGAGGTAGAGCCCCGCCTCGACCACCGAGTCGTCGCCGATCGAAATGCCGATACCGGAGTTCGCACCGAGCAACGCCCGCTTGCCGACCGTCACACGCTCGGTACCGCCGCCTGAGAGGGTGCCCATGATGGATGCCCCGCCACCGACGTCCGACCCGTCGCCGATAACGACGCCCTGCGAGACCCGGCCCTCGATCATCGACGACCCGAGAGTGCCCGCGTTGAAGTTGACGAATCCCTCGTGCATCACCGTGGTACCGGGGGCGAGGTGGGCGCCAAGACGCACGCGCGAGGCGTCAGCGATCCGCACCCGGTCTGGCGAGACGTAATCGGTGAGGCGCGGAAACTTGTCGATCGAGTGTGCCGAGATTCCGAGCCGCTGCAGCGTGAGCCGCTGGTCGGCATAGTCGAGCGGATGCATCGGACCGGCGTTCGTCCAGGCGACGATCGGCAGGTGGCCGAACAGCCCGTCGAGATTGATGGTGTTCGGCTTCACCACGAGGTGGCTCAAAAGGTGAAGTCGCAGGTAGGCATCCGGGGTGGATGCCGGTGCGGCATCCAGGTCGATCTGAACCATCACGAAGTCGATGGTCACGTTGCGGCGCGCGTCGCGACCGACGACGGATGCGAAGTCGGCGGGAGCGATGTGCGGATCGCGGCCGGCTGGGAACGAGCCGAGCGCGGGAGTGCGGAACCAGGTGTCGAGCACGGTGTCGTCGCCGGCGATGGTCGCGAGTCCGTAGCCCCAGGCTGCTCGATCAGTCATGGCTCAAGATTAGCGAGCGGGCGACTTATAAGCTGACCCCATGCCCGCCGCCGAAAGCATTGCTCCCGTGATCGATCTGACGGCATCCTCGATCGACATCACCCGGCAGCTCTGCGACATCGAATCGGTCTCGGGGCATGAACGGACCATTACCGATGCGATCGTGGCTTCACTCGCCCCGCTCGAACATCTCGAGATCATCCGGGATGCCGATGCGATCGTCGCCCGCACCACCCACGGTCGTACTCGCCGCGTGGTAATCGCGGGGCACACGGATACGGTTCCGCTCAACGAAAACCTGCCGACGCGATTCGAAACCGAGGACGGTGTCGACTACCTCTGGGGTCGCGGAACCGTCGACATGAAGGCCGGCGTGGCCGTGCAGCTCAAGCTGGCCGCCGAGCTCGTGGATGCCGCCGTCGACCTCACCTGGATCTGGTACGACAACGAGGAGGTCGCCTCCGACCTCAACGGGCTCGGGCGTCTGGCGGTCAACAGCCCGGAGCTGCTAGCCGGCGACTTCGCCATCCTCGGAGAGCCGACGAACTCTCTCATCGAAGGGGGGTGCAACGGAACGATGCGCGTCGAGCTGCGCACCGCTGGCAAGCGCGCACATTCGGCCCGCGCCTGGGTCGGCGTGAACGCGATCCATGCAGCTGCACCCATCCTCGAGATCCTTGCCGCCTACGAGCCCCGGTCGATCGAAGTCGATGGCCTCGTCTACCGTGAAGGACTCAACGCTGTGGCGATCAGCGGGGGAGTTGCCGGTAACGTGATCCCCGACGAGTGTGTGGTCACGGTGAACTACCGCTTCGCTCCGGATAAGGGGGGTGCGCAGGCGGTGGCGCACCTGCGGGAGGTCTTCCCCGGAATCGATCTCGTGGTCACCGACAGCGCGGACGGCGCCCGCCCGGGCCTCGACGCCCCGCTCGCCCAGCAGTTTCTCGAGGCGGTCGGGGGGAAGGTGAAACCCAAGTATGGCTGGACGGATGTCGCCCGCTTCTCGGCGCTCGGCATCCCCGCTGTCAATTATGGGCCGGGCGACCCGCTGCTTGCGCATACGGACGACGAGCGGGTGGCCGTTGATCAGATCACGGAGTGCGAACGCGGCTTGCGGGCGTGGCTGTCCGCCTGAGATGGGCGCGGCGACGCTACCGGCTGACGCCCTGGTGGGTGAAGGTCGTCGTGATCTGGCTGCTCTCGAGAGCGATCTCGACCTCTCTTCTTCTGGTCTTCGCCGGCTGGCAGGAGAAGACCATTCGCACCTCGGCGCACCCGGGGTTCTTAGCCTTTTCGCAACTCTGGGACAGCGTCTGGTATCACTACATTTCTGTGGCCGGCTATCCGAGCGCCCTGCCGGTATCGAGCAACGGTCACGTCACCGAAAATTCCTGGGCATTCCTGCCGGCCTACCCCTTTCTCGTCCGAGGCATCTCAGCGGTCACCGCGATACCGTGGGAGAGCGCCTCGGTGATGGTCTCGCTGCTGTTCTCACTGGCAGCCTCGCTGATGATCTACCGGCTGCTGTATCTCGTGCTCCCGGCCGAGACGGCACTGTTCTCGGTCGTGTTGTTCTGTGTTGCACCGCTTTCGCCGCTCCTGCAGGTTGCCTACGCGGAATCGATGTTCCTCTTTCTCCTCGCCCTTGCCCTCTACCTTCTTATCAAGCGCCGATACGCGCCGCTGTTTCCGGTCGTCGCAGTCATGGCGCTCACCCGTCCAAGCGGCCTGGCCTTTGCCTGTGCCCTCGGTCTCCATCTGGTGCACCGCTGGTGGATTCGGCGGAGAGAGCCATTCCCGGCCGCGGAGGCCCTCCTCGGGATCGCCCTCGCCGCCTTCAGCCTCCTCATGGGTTTCGCATGGAGCATCGCCGCATGGGTAGCGACCGGATCTGTTTCCGCTTACACCGATACAGAGCTCGTCTGGCGGTCCCTCTATATCGGAAGGGGTGCCCTCGTGCCGTTCACCCCGTGGATTCAGGGTGCGCAGTTCTGGGGCGGCCAGTGGAATCTTGGCGCCGTCGCAATCCCGATTCTCGTGCTTATCGTCGTGGCTTTCTTCGCCGTGTTGTTCGCACCGGCGGTGAAGCGGCTCGGCCCCGATCTGCGCATCTGGTGCGCGAGCTACGCCCTGTACCTCCTCGCCGTGTTTTTCCCGCAGTCGAGCACTTTCCGGCTGCTGATGCCACTCTTTCCGCTTCTCGGTGCGGTGGCGCGGCCGCAATCCGTGGTTTACCGCATGACGATCGTCCTCCTCTCGATTGTCGGTCAGTTCGCCTGGTTATACCTCTGCTGGTGGGTTGACGGTGTGGACTGGTCGCCCCCGTAACCGCTGACGACAAAGCCCCCGTTTTCGGGTTAACGGCCAGTTACGGGATAATGGAAACACATTCCACGAAAGGGGATCCATCATGGCAGCCATGAAGCCGAGGACCGGAGACGGACCAATGGAGGCTGTTAAGGAGGGTCGCCTCATCATCGTGCGCGTCCCGCTCGAGGGTGGGGGTCGCCTGGTTGTTTCAGTCAATGATGCGGAAGCGAAAGAATTGCACGACGCGCTCGCCGGAGTTGTCGCCGCGGCCAGCTAGGGCAGCAGTTTCTGCTGCCGTCCTGCCTTTCTAGATCTTGGTCGACCGGACTAGAGCTTGGTCAGCTGGAGCAGACCGTCACCCACCGGTGACAGCGCGCTGATCACAGCCGAGGATTCGGCGATCTCCGTGAGAAGAGACCGGAACCCGGTGACGGTGTCGTCCCGTTGCGCCGGATCGGCGACGCGACCGCGCCAGAGAGCGTGAGCCACGATCAAGGTACCTCCCGTGCGCAGGAGTCGCAGGCCGTGCTCCACATACTGGATCACGGAGTGCGGGTCGGCATCTACGAGCACGATGTCGTAGGACTGCTCGTTCATTCGCGGCAGTACGTCGATGGCCCGGCCCGCGATGAGCCGCACCCGGTTCGCCGGAATCCCCGCGTCGAGGAATGCCTTCTTTGCGGACTGCTGGTAGTCCAACTCGAAGTCGATCGAGGTGAGGGTGGCGCCGGGAGCTCCGGAGAGTAACCAGAGCCCGCTCACGCCGACACCGGTGCCGATCTCGATGATATTCGTCGCGGCTGCCGCAGCCGCGATCACCGCCAGCTGGGCGCCCATGGCCGGGCTCACCGCATCGATTCCGAGTTCTATCGAATGCTGTCTCGCCTGCGCTATTTCCGTGCGCTCGACAATGAAGTCCTCCGCGAACTTCCAGCTCGACTCTTTGTCTGCCAATTCCGCTCCTCGTTCACTGCCCAGCGTAGGGGAGGGTTTGCGGCTGGGAGCGTTAGTCTGATCGAGTGTTCGGCGGCCTGACTATCGACAAGTTCCTCGTGATCCTCGTGATCGCGATATTCCTGCTGGGCCCGGAGCGAATCCCGCACTACGCGGCGCAGCTCGGGCGCCTGGTGCGGAGTGTCCGCGACATGGCGGATGGCGCGAAGGAGCGCCTGCGCGAGGAAATGGGTCCGGACTTCGACGACGTCGACTGGAAAAAGCTCGATCCCCGTCAGTACGACCCGCGCCGGATTATCCGCGAGGCCCTCCTCGAGGACCCGGACGACCGGCCGGATGTGCCCCCCACGATCATGCAGCCGAACGGCGAGTCCGCCTATGCGAAGCGCAAGCGGCTGATGGCGGAGAGCAGCGTCGGTGGCACGATCGTCGAAGTCCCCTTCGACAACGAAGCGACCTGAACCAGCTATCACCCGCTGCAGGCGGCCTCCTGAGGCAGAATCCGGCGTGATCTCAGATCGGGCATCTAAGATCCCCCCATGAGTGATATGACTGGTGCCATTGTTCTCGTCGTCGGAGCATCGGGAGTGTTGGGCGCTGAGATAGCGCGGCTCCTCGAGTCCGAGGGGGCGACGGTGGTTCGGGCCGGTCGTAATCCGGATCACCTCGGCGGACCTGATGCCATTCTTGCCGACCTCACTGATGAGGCGGCCGCGGCCGCGATCGTCACCTCCTCGCTCAGCGCTCACGACCGTCTCGACGGCATCGTCATCGCAGCCGGCGTCGTGGCCTTCGGCCCGGCGAGTGAGGTGAGCGATGAGACCATCCGCCAGCTTTTCGAGATAAATACGCTCGGGCCGATGCGTCTCATCCGTGAGGCCGCCCCTCATCTGGCCGCCTCGGCGACGGCGGGTCGCAAGCCATTCATCGTGACACTCAGCGGCATTGTTGCCGAGTCTCCGACGGCTGGTCTTGCCGCGTATTCCGCATCGAAGGCGGCGCTGGCAGCCTTCATGCAGGCTTCGTCGCGTGAATTCCGGCGTTCGGGCATTCGGGTGCTGGATTCCCGCCAGGGGCACACCGAGACGGGATTGGCCACCCGTGCCATCGCTGGCACCGCCCCGGCCTTTCCGGCAGGTCTCGATCCCGCGGTAGTGGCGGAGCGGATCGTCCGCGGCATTCTCGACGACGAGAAAGACCTGCCGAGCAGCGCCTTCTGAACCCGATTCGCGTCAGCCCAGATGTTGGGAAGCGACCCCGCTCGCGACCTCGCGCAGGGCCTGGACGACGAGACGCACTGACGGCCGCTCGGCGCGATCCGGTCGCATCAGCGCGGAGATCTGCCGAGTGGAGCGGATGCCGCTGAGCGGACGGGTGACCAGGCCGTTCTCGTGATCGCGGGTGGTGAAGCGCGGCAGGATCGCGATGCCATGCCCGGTGGCCACGAGAGCCTCCACAATGCCGTTATCCAGGAATCTCTGTCCGATGGTCGCGGGAACGCCCGTGATGGCCTCCAGCTGGCGCAGGATGCGGTCGTAGGGGAAGCCGAGGGGCACTCCGATCCAGGTGACATCAATGAGGTCCTTCGCCGAGAGGCTGGTCTTGCTGGCGAGAGGATGGCCCTCGGGCAGGGCGACGTCCAGCGGCTCGTCCATCAGCTTCACGACGGCGAGACCGCGTTCGCGCCACGACGGCATCAGGCCCGGGGAATCGGCGATCACGATATCGAAGTCGGGGGTGAGGTCGGCGAAGTCTGGATGCAGCGGATCCTGGTCACTCGCATTCAGCGTGAGGTCGGGGATCTCTGCCACAGCGTCGAGAAGTCCCGGCAGCAGCATCTGCCCGCCGGTGGGGAACGTGGTGAGAGTGACCTCGCCGCGGGGGGAGAGTGTGAACTCCTTCCACACCGCGTCAGCGCGCTCGAGGGCGATGGCGACATCCGTGGCCGTCTCGGCGAGCATCCGCCCCGCACCGGTGAGCAGGATGCCGCGCCCGGAGCGCTCGGTGAGAGGGAGGCCGGCCTCGCGTTCGAGCACTTTGAGCTGCTGCGACACCGCCGAAACCGTGCGGTTGGTGGCCCGGGCGACGGCGGTGATGCTGCCGCGTTCGGCGAGCTCGCGGAGCAGTTCGAGGCGATGCACATCCATGAAGTCAGACTACATAGTCACTCAACTTCTATTTGATTGTGCTACAGGGAAAACGGGTGTGGAATTAAGGCAATCATTCAACCGCAGTTTTATCCCGAGGTCATCATGTTCGCCTTCATCATCCCCGCAGCCATCGCCGTCCTCTCCGTGTGGGGCATCGCCTCGGTCGTCGTCGTGAGCCTTCGCGACGGATACCGCCAAGCCCCGACCCTCGAGGCCTGAGTCAGCCTGCCAGGCATCGACACGTGCCCTGGTGGGCGCTACTCGACCAGCGCGGCGCGGGTCAGCTGACGCTGAAGCCGAGCTTGCGGCCGGCCAGGCCGCGACCGCCTCGAGCGAGCTGATCTGCGACCGCGAGGATCGCCACGGAAGCCGCGTCCTGCGGGTCCGACAGCACGATCGGTACTCCCATGTCCCCGCCTTCGCGGAGCGCGATGCTGAGCGGTACTGCGGCGAGCACAGGAACGGGCTGCTCCTGGCCGGCCGAGAGTCGAGCCGCGACATCCGCTCCTCCCCCCGAGCCGAAGAGCTCGAGCACGCTGCCGTCGGGTTGCATCAGGCCGGACATGTTCTCGATAACACCGATCACACGCTGCCCGGTCTGGCGCGCCACGGTAGCGCTGCGTTCGGCGACCGCCGCCGCCGCACCCTGCGGGGTGGTGACGACGATCACCTCGGCGTGTGGAAGCAGCTGCCCGAGCGAGATCGCCACGTCTCCGGTTCCCGGCGGCAGGTCGAGAAGCAGCACGTCGAGATCTCCGAAATACACGTCGGTCAGAAACTGCTGGATGGTGCGGTGCAGCATCGGCCCGCGCCAGGACACGGCGGCATTGTCGTCCACGAACATGCCGATCGAGATCACTTTGACTCCGTAGTTGATCGGCGGCAGGATCATCTCACCCACCTTCGTGGGCTTCGCACCGCCGAGCCCGAGGATTCCGGGGATCGAGAACCCGAAGACGTCCGCGTCGACGAGCCCGACCGCCAGTCCGCGTGCTGCGAGCGCGACGGCGAGGTTGGCGGTGATCGTGGACTTACCGACGCCCCCCTTACCGCTCGTGATGGCGACGATGCGCGTGAGCGACTGCGAGCCGAACTGCAGCTCGCGGGATCGCCCTCCGCGCAGCTTCTCGGTGAGCGAGGTTCGCTGCTCCCGCGTCATGATGCTGACATCGACGTCGACCGAGTTGACACCCGCCACGGATGCTGCGGCCTCGCGCACGTCGCGCTCGATGCTGTCGGCGGCGGGGCATCCCACGATCGTCAGGGTGAGACCGACAGTGACGGCACCGTCCGGGGTGCTGGTGACACCTCCGATCATGTCCAGCTCGGTGATCGGCTTGCGGATCTCGGGGTCGATCACACGCGAGAGAGCGTCACGCACTCGCTCGTCGAGGCCGGGACTCGTATTCAACCGGCGCTACCCTCGGGCTTCCGTTCCCTGTCGAGCTCCTCGAGCAGCGCTCGAAGCTCGGTACGGATGAAGTCCTTCGAGGCGAGTTCGCGCACGGCGAGCCGAAGCGACACGACCTCCCTGGCGAGATACTCCGTGTCGGCGAGATTGCGCTCGGCACGCTGTCGGTCCTGCTCGAACTGCACGCGGTCGCGGTCGTCCTGGCGATTCTGGGCGAGGAGGATGAGGGGCGCGGCGTACGAGGCCTGCAGCGAGAGGATCAGGGTGAGCAGCGTGAAGTTCGTCCTGATCGGGTCGAATTGCGACCCCGCCGGGGCATAGCTGTTGATGGCGAGCCAGGCGATGACGAAGACCGTCATGCCGGCGAGGAAGTAGGAGGTGCCCATTGCGCGGGCGAAACCTTCGGAGAACCGTCCTACGCGGTCGCGCCCACCCATGCGGGGAACGAAGCGATTGCGCAGCCCCTTAGGGATATCGAGGGAGTCAGAGCGACGAGCCATTGAGTGACCTCCTTGCGGCAGATGTGACTACGGGGATCGTGCTGGTGTCGGCAGTCGCCGGGGCGGGATCGTCGTCGTCGTGACTTCGCCAGTCATCGGGCAGGAGGTAGTCGAGGACATCGTCAATGGTCACCACCCCGACCAGTCGGTGGTTGTCGTCGACAACGGGCAGCGAGACGAGGTTGTAGCTTGCAAGCGTTCGGGCGACCTCGGCAGCGGAGGCGCTGGCCCTCACCGGTTCGAGCTTCTGGTCGATCAGGGTGCCGAGCCGTTCCATCGGCGGGTAGCGCAACATCCGCTGGAAGTGCACCATGCCGAGGAAACGGCCGGTCGGTGGTTCGTAGGGCGGAAGGGTGACGCACACGGCGGCGCCGAGAGCTGGCGCGAGTTCGTGGCGACGGATGAGCGCCAGGCCTTCCGCAACGGTCGCGTCGGCCGAGACGATGATGGGCTCCGGTGTCATGAGGCCGCCGGCGGTGTCCGGCGCGTAGGCGAGCAGCATGCGCACGTCCTCGGCCTCTTCGGGCTGCATCAGGTCGAGCAGCACTTCGCCCCGCTCGTCGCTGAGTTGCGCGATGAGGTCGGCCGCGTCATCCGGCTGCATCTGGTCGAGTACATCGGCGGCACGGGCGTCGTCGAGCTGGTTGAGGATGTCGACCTGTTCGCTCTCCGGCATCTCCTCGAGTACATCGGCGAGTCGTTCGTCGCTCATCTCCTCGGCGACCTCGAGCATCCGCTGTTCCGGAAGGTCGAGCATGGCGTTCGCGAGGTCGGCCGGCAACAGGTCTTCGTAAGTGGCGAGTAGTTGTGTGGCGGACTGGGCCTCGCCGGTGGACCGCTCACGCATACCGGCCCAGGGGGAGAACACGGTCTGGCCTTTGGCGAAGGGGGAGGAACTCGTCTTCGGCCGGCGCAGGAAGAGCTCGCTCACTGCCCACTCACCCGGACCGCTCTCCACGATCGCGACATCCTCGATCGTGGCGCTGCCCGACTTGTCGACGAGTGTGACCTCGCGGCCGAGCATCTCCGCGATGACCCGCACTTCACCACCACGCTGTTCGAAACGGCGCAAATTGATGAGGCCGGTGGTGATGACCTGGCCGGAACCGAAGCTCGTCACGCGCCCGATCGACAGGAAGACCCGGCGCTTTCCCGGCACCTCGACGATCAGGCCGACGACCCGCGGCGGTTCCTTCTGGCGATAGACCACGAGCACATCGCGCACGCGACCGACCCTGTCACCGGCGGGGTCGAAAACGGAGCACCCGGCAAGTCGGGCGACGAATACTCTTGCGGCACTCACAGATCTAACTTAGACCTTCCGAATAGTCGAAGACGATAATGAAGGCATGACCAACCAAAGCCCCCTCGCCCCCCGTGGCCGCCTCATCCCGACCCTTCCGAAGGGCGATGTGCTCGGCACCTACGACACCTACTTCGAAGCCCAGGCCGTGGTGGACCGGCTGGCCAAGGCCGATTTCCCGGTGAAGCAGGTAGCTATCGTCGGCAGCGATCTCAAGACGGTCGAGCGCGTCACCGGAAAGCTCACCTACGGTCGTGCAGCCGGGGCAGGGGCTGCGAGCGGCGCCTGGTTCGGACTCTTCATCGGCGTGCTCTTCACCTTCGGTGGCACCAACACGGTAGTGCAGTACGTGATTGCGGCGATCATCATCGGCGCCGGCTTCGGAGCACTGTTCGGTGTCGCCGCGACCGCTGTCACGCGCCGCACCCGCGACTTCACCTCCACCCACCAGGTGCTCGCCAGCCGCTACGAGATCGTCGTCGAACCCAACCTGCTCTCGAAGGCGCAGGACGCGCTCTCGGGCACCTCCTGATTTAGCGGCAGGTCAGCGCAGCCAGGCCTCCACGTCATCTGCGGTCCTGGGGATGCCGATGGACAGGTTCTCGGCACCCGCTTCGGTAACGAGGATGTCGTCTTCGATGCGCACACCGATGCCGCGGAACCCCTCCGGCACGGTGAGGTCGTCGGGCTGGAAGTAGAGGCCCGGCTCGATAGTGAAGACCATTCCGGCCTCCAGCACGCCGTCGAGATAGAGATCACGACGGGCCTGCGCACAGTCGTGCACGTCGATGCCGAGGTGGTGCGATGTTCCGTGCACCATGTATCGCCGGTGAAACTGGTTATCCGGCTTCAGCGATTCCTCGGCGCTCACCGGCAGAAAGCCCCACTCGGCGGTCTTCTGGGCGATCACAGCCATGGCGGTCGCATGAATCTCGCGGAAGCGGATGCCCGGCCGCACGATCGCGAACGCGGCATCCGCAGCCTCGCGCACAGCTTCGTAGACGAGACGCTGCGTCTCGCTGAAGATCCCGTTCACCGGCAGTGTGCGGGTGATGTCGGCGGTGTACAGGCTGTCGAGCTCGATTCCCGCATCCATCAGGATCAGGTCGCCGGGAACTACCGCGCCGTCATTGCGGGTCCAGTGCAGGATGCAGGCGTGCGGCCCCGACGCGGCGATGGTGTCGTAGCCGACCGCATTTCCTTCGGCGCGGGCCCGGCGGTTGAAGGTGCCCTCCACGAGACGCTCGCCGCGCTCGTGAGCGACGATCGCGTCACGATCGGCGATCACGTCATCGAAACCCTTCTTCGTCGCGGCGACGGCGCGTCGCATCTGCTCGATCTCGTAAGCGTCCTTCACCAGGCGCAGTTCGGAGAGGTCACGGGCAAATTCGGTGTCGGCGTCGTTCTCGAGGCTATCGAAACCGGTGCTCTCGGCATCGGTGGAGAGCAGTCGTCGTCCGTCGATCTGGTCCGTGAGATCGCGATCGCCGTCACGCAGGACGATGGTGTCGGCGTCTACCGAGTCGAGTACGCCGTCCAATTCCGCCAGGTCGGCGGTGAGAAGTCCCAGGTCCCGGGCGACGTGAGTGAGGGAGGGGCGCGGACCGGTCCAGAATTCGCCGATCTCCGGATTCGCGTAGAACTCGTCGGAGTCTCGCCCGGCCGCCTCGCGGAAATAGAGGGTGGCCCGGTGGCCCGCCGCGGTCGGCTCGAGGACGAGCACGCTGCCGGCGACGGAGTCACTGGCCCAGCCGGTGAGATGGGAGAATGCGGAATGGGCACGGTAGGGATAGTCGGTGTCGTTCGATCGGACTGTTGCCGCACCGGCGGGGATGATCAGGCGTTTACCCGTATACAGCGCCGAGAGTCGCGCCCGGCGAGCTGCCGCCCAAGCGGCCTGCTCTCGTGGTCCGGGCTCGACCTCGGTACGCTCGGCCCACTCGCCCGAGATATACCGCTTGAACGTGTCGGAAACGGGCACCGTGGAACGGTTGGTGGTTACGCGGGGCGTGGATGCAGTCTGATCGGCCATGCGTCCATTCTCCACCGCGGCATCTGCCGCTGCGACGAATGCGGGCTGATGGGGTGCGCGAGTCAGCTGGCCTGGCGGTGCGGATGAGTGCGCAGCCCAAAGGGCCAGAGCGGTTTCGGCGGTACGAGCGACTCACGGCTGGCCGTTGACCTGGCCACGTGTTTGAAGGACGAAACGGGCGCGGGGAGCGCGGAGTCGTCGAGCATGACCATCGCCGTGTCGAGCGCGTCGCAATCATGGAGGACATCCTCGAAACTCTTCATTGCAGTGCCCCTCCCTCTGGCGTCGTGCCCCGTCACCAGGCTCGGTTTATCAAAACAGAGACTGCGCTAACTTGTCTACGACTCGCCGCACTCCTTGACGCATGGCGATCGAGCGAGTAGGAAAGCCGAAGGCCGTGCAACAGTTCTGCTCAGACCCCGCAGACCTGATTGGGAGCGAATAGTCGTGTCAAGCGTCGTCTTGAGCCCGGTGTCGCAGCCTTCTGTCCTGTCTGCACGAGCCCCGGCCTTCACCGACACCCACGAGCGCATCGTCGAAGCCAGGTACCGATTGTTCATCCAGTGGTCGGTGCGGGATGTCGCGATGGACGAGATCGTCGTCGCGTCCGGTGTCGCCAAAGCCACGCTTTACCGTCACTTTGCGACCAAGGACGCGCTCGCGCTCGCCATTTTCGATGTGTTTGACGACTGGTTCCAGCTCGACGACTACGAGGCCTGCACGTTCGTCAGTGTGCTGTTGGAGATGGGTGCCGATCATCCACTCGGGCGGGCGAGCTCAGAGCACCTCGCTAACATCCGCGGTGGTGTGACTGGTTTCGCCGGAGAGGCCGGTCTCACCGATCCTGAGGAATTCGCCCGGTCCTGGCACATCCTGATGAAGGGATGCATCGTGCAGGCGGCCGAAGGCGACCGACGGGCTGCCCGACGCGCCCGGGCGCTCGGTGCGATGCTCATCGCTGCGAACCGGGCCGCCGCCGCGCCGCAGGACGGCGCTGAATTGGATTCTGGCGCCGAATCGAATTAGGGCCGAGTAGCCGGGCGCAGCCGCACGACGATCGGTCGATGGTCGCTTCCGGCGCCATCGAGGTCTTGCACCACCCGCATGCCGACGACCGTCCAGTTCTTCGTCGTCATCACATGATCGATCGCCGCACCGAGGAGTGCGGGAGCAAAGGTCGGCCAGGTGCCTACCGCCGCGGACCGCGCTCGGAGGGCGGCATCAGTGCATTCGCCGACAGCGGTGCCGGGGGCGGTGCCCAAACCGGCCAGATGGTCGAGAGTGGCGTTGAAATCGCCGGCCAGGATCACATTTCCTTCAGGGCAGGCACCGGCGAGCCACCGGAGGTCGGACTTCCAGCTCTGCAGCTCGCTCGGCAGCGGGGCGACCGGATGCACGGCGACGATCGTCGGACCGGCTCCGTCGTCGGGCATCATGACGAGGCTCGGAAGTGTCTCGGTGGAGCCGGCCGATTCATCGAGGTGATACTCACCGAGGGCGCTGCTGATCAGCACGGAGGTGGAGCGTGACTTGGAGACGCGGCCGTGTGCCACGGTATGCGAGGTCATCGGGAGCCCAGCGGCGGTCATCAATACGGCGACAGCTTTCGCGGTCTCCTCCGTAGTCTCGGGAAGCGACACGACATCCGCGTCGGAGTCGATCGCCAGCTTCGCGATAGCCGCTGGCCCCGGTGCGTCCCCGAGGGTGTTCCAGGACATCACGGTGAGGTCGGCGGGCACGCGTACGGTCAGGGGAGCACCGCCGAACCCTCGGCTCGCCAGGACGACGGTGTTCAGCAGAACGAACACCAGGGCGAGGGCTGCAAGCGACAGGCCGAGTCGCCGAAAGCGTCGGTTCGCGGTTGCGAGCACGAGGAGAGTGACGAACACCAGAGCTGCGGCGACTGCGGCGGCGCCCCGGAATGACACCAGTTGAGCTATGCCTGCCACGCGTTGCAGGGAGAAGAACTGCGGCCAGCCGAGCACGAGCGCGGTCGCCGACAGCGCAATGAGCAGCAGGGCAGCGAGCAGGCGGCGAAACATCGTGACCACCCTAACGGCAATAGAGTTGCAGGATGGCCAGTCCGATAGACCTGCACGCGCACAGCAGCGTCTCCGACGGCACCGAGACCCCGACTGAGCTCGTGCAGGCTGCCGTGGCCGCCGGCCTCGGCACGGTGGCGATCACCGACCACGATTCGACCGCGGGCTGGCAAGAGGCCTTCGCTGCGGCATCCGGAACCGGGCTGACGGTGATCCCCGGCATGGAGCTGAGCACGAACTATGGCCCGGCGAGCGTGCACGTGCTCGCCTTTCTCTTCGATCCGGCGGACGCGACGGTGATCGCGGAGACCGCCAGGATTCGCGACGGCCGGGCGAGCCGCGCCGAGCGCATCGTCGAACGCATCGCCGTCGACTACGACATCTGCTGGGCCGACGTGCTGGCCCAGTCGGTGGATGGAGGAACCCTCGGGCGGCCGCACATCGCAGACGCCCTCGTGGCGAAGGGGCTCGTCAGCGACCGCAGCGCGGCCTTCGAGAGCATCCTGCACTGGCAGAGCGGCTACTACGAGAAGTATTACGCGCCATCACCGCTCGACGGGGTGCGGATGATCGTCGCCGCCGGCGGGGTACCGGTGCTCGCGCATCCGGCCACCCTTGGTCGCTACCGGGTGATCGAGGAACGCGCGATCGCGGAGCTGGTGGCGGCAGGTCTGGTCGGCCTGGAAATTCACCATCGCGACAACACCGTAGACGGCAAGGTGCGACTCTACGAGCTCGCGGCGAAGTACGACCTCGTCGTCACCGGATCGAGTGATTATCACGGCGAGGGCAAGCCGAACCGGCTCGCCGAGAATACGACGGAGCCCGAGGCGCTGGAACGAATCATCGCCGCCGGCACCGGGTCGGCGCCGTACCGGGGCTAGCAGTACCGGTCGCGCGTTGCCCCGTTCTGCCTCTGCGCTGTTCTGCCTATGCGCTGTTCTGCCTATGCGCTGTTCTGTCTACGCGCTGGGCGGAGGTGTGTTGCCCGCTCCGCCGCGACGTGAACGAGTGCGACGACGCCGGGTCGATGAGGTGCCGTCGTGCGTGCCGCCACCCTCGGAGCTTTCGCGCACGACATCCGTCGAGCCTTCGTTTCGGGTGCGCGGGGGGCGCCCACCGGATGCCGGGCCGCCGCTGCGACCGGTGCCACCGTGGTCACCGGAGCGACCTCCGCGGTCACCGGAGCGGCCGCGGTCTCCGCCACCGTCTCGGCTGCCACCGTCTCGGCTGCCACCGTCACGGCTGCCACCCGAGCGACCTCCGCGGTCGCTGTCCGCCGGACGCGGCTCGCGTGCCCGCACGGGCCCGGCCGACGCGAGGCGCCCCTTGGTCCCCTGCGGGATGTCGAGGTCGGTGAAGAGGTGCGGCGAGGAGGAGTAAGTCTCCACGGGCTCCGGCTGGCCCATGTCGAGCGCCTTGTTGATGGCGGCCCACTTGTGCATGTCATCCCAGTCGACGAAGGTCACCGCGATGCCGGTCTTGCCCGCGCGACCGGTGCGTCCGGCGCGGTGCAGGTAGGTGTCGTCGTCGTCCGGGATCGTGTGGTTGATCACGTGGGTAACGTCGTTCACATCGATACCGCGGGCCGCGACATCCGTGGCGATGAGGATGTCTTTCTTGCCGGCCTTGAACGCTGCCATTGCGCGCTCGCGCTGCTCCTGGTTGAGGTCTCCGTGCACAGCGGCGGCATTGAAGCCGCGGTCGTTGAGCTCTTCGACGAGCTTGGCGGCTGCCCGCTTCGTGCGGGTGAAGACGACGGTCTTGCCTCGTCCCTCGGCCTGGAGGATGCGGGCGATGACCTCGTCCTTGTCCATCGAGTGGGCGCGGTAGACGACATGCTTGATGTTGGCCTGGGTGCGGCCCTCATCCGGATCTGTCGCACGGATGTGGATGGGTCGGTTCATGAAGCGACGCGCGAGCGCGACGATCGGGCCGGGCATCGTGGCAGAGAAGAGCATGGTGTGGCGAGTCGGGCTGGTTTGCGCGAAGAGCTTCTCGATATCGGAGAGGAAGCCGAGGTCGAGCATCTTGTCGGCCTCGTCGAGCACCATCACTGTGACGTCCTTGAGAGAAAGCATCCGCTGGCTCGCGAGGTCGAGGAGACGACCGGGGGTTCCGACGACGACCTGCGCGCCGGCCTTGAGCTGCTCGACCTGTCCCTCGTAGGCCTTGCCACCGTAGATTGCGGCGACCTGGGTCCCGCGGTTGGACGCGGCGAGCACGAGGTCTTCGGCCACCTGGACGCACAGCTCCCGGGTCGGTACCACGACGAGTGCTTTGACGCCGGGCTCAGGATTGAGGCCGAGTGACTGCAGCAGGGGGAGACCGAAGCCGAGGGTCTTGCCCGTGCCGGTCTTTGCCTGGCCGATGATGTCCTGGCCGGCAAGCCCCATGGGGATCGTCTGCACCTGGATCGGGAAGGGCGAGATGATGCCCTTGGTGGCGAGTGCGTCGACCATGTCCTGGTCTATACCGAGAGTTGCGAAGGTGATGGGATCTGAAAAAGTTGTAATGGTGAAGGCCCTATCTACAAGCGGCTACGCCCGCTTTGACCTGGGGCGTGCTGAGCCTCCACCAGAAATGGGAGGCATTGGCACTAGTTTAGCCGTCTGCCGCCCCGGTGCCGCCGTAGCGGCGCTCGGCGGCTCGTCGCGGATAGGCTGTAGACGTGGTCTCTTTGTTCTCTCAGCGCCCCCGGCGCACGGATGTTCCCCGGCTGAAGCCTCGGCGCGAGCCAGTCGCGCAAGTCGACCGTGTCGATCTCGCCGAACTGACCCCGGAGTTGCTTCCGTACCTCAGCCAGGCCGCCTACGTGCAGCTTGCGCTCTTCGAGACGCTCAGTCATGCCGTGGGGGTGGCGCCTACCGCGGCCTCGAAAGTCGCGGTGAGCCGAGTCGCGGCGTTGGCACTGGCGAAGCATCACGGACTCGCCGCAGAGATCAAGGGGCTCGGACACGAGCCGGGTCCCGCGATGGCGCCGTTCGCCGCCCGCATCGACGAGTACGCCCGCACAACCCTCGGGGCGGACTGGTACGAGATGCTGGTGACGGCGTATCTCACCGCGGGCCTCCTCGGTGACTTCCAGCTGCAGCTGGCAACAGGACTCTCCGCCGACGCGCGCACGCGCATCATCCCGCTGCTCTCGGGTGACGACGGGCACGCTCTACTAGTCGACGAGCTGCGATCGGCCATCGACGCCAACCCCCGGCTCGCCTCCCGGCTCGCTCTGTGGGGACGTCGTCTCGTGGGGGACACCCTGCTGATCGCACGATCGTCCCTGGCGAACGTCGGGCATTCCCGACGCGACGAAGCGCGCCTCGAGCCGGCGTTCACCGAACTCATCGCGGCGCACACGCGACGGATGGATGCTCTCGGCCTGACGGCCTGACGGCCTGACGGCCTGACGGCGTGATGGCCTGACGGCGTGATGGCCTCACGGCGTGATGGCCTGACGGCCTGATGGCTCTTTTATGCCCTGAGCCGATAGTGGCCCCCGGGCGGCATGCTCACGCGGTGATTGTTCCGCAGCGGCGCGCTTGTGGCCGCTCGTTCCGGCCCGGGCCTGTCGCACGGGAACACACTCTCGCAGGGAAGGTGACGCACTTCAGGAGTAGGTGACCGCGGGGCCCTGTACTTCAACCGGACATGCTGGTCATCGGCCCCACCGAGACCCGCAGATTACTCACGGATCCCTGCGCTGGAGCAGCCTGCGTCGCTTTCGTGCGCGGCTTCTCCAGACGGCCTCTCAGGCGCGACTGAGCCTCGTGACGAGTTCCGTATCGCTGGCAGTGCGCTGGCGCCCGAGGAACACGCTCACGAGGCCGGCGACGACTCCCGCCGCGGCGAGGCTCACCACCCAGATCCAGCCCCCGTCGAACTTCAAGCCGACCCAGGTGAGTGCGGCCCAGACCACCGATGCCACGATGGCTCCGACCGCTGGAACGAGCAACGCACCGTGCGTGTCACGCTTCGGCACGCCGTAACGGGCTGCGAGACCGAGGATGACACCGCCGAGCGTCACGAACAGCAGTTCCATCCGTTAGGCCACGAAACCGACGCGACGGGATTCTTCCGACCCGATCTCGAGATAGCCGAAGGTCGCGAGGGGAACGACGTACACGTTGCCCTTTTGATCGACGAGCTTGAAGAACTTAGCGTCTGACGCGAGGGCCGCGGTGACGACGCCCTCAACATCCGCCGCCGATTGCGACGATTCGAGGTTGATCTCACGGGGGCTGTTGGTAATGCCGATTCGTATGTCCACGTGCACAGATTACGACAGTTGTCGCACCAAGAATCCCCCCGTTCTCTTTGGGCGCAACGAACCGAAGCTGCGGCGGCCCGATGTCGCCCGGCCGCGCTACGGTAGGCCGATGGCGATCACGGGGTTTCGGCGGACAGTGTTCCCGCAGGAGATGTCGCCGTCATCCCACCGGCGCCCGGTCGAGCTCGATGCGTCGCAGCGGGCCGTGCTCGCCCTTGCGGATGAATCGTCCGCAGCCGTCATCGGTGCGCCGGGTTCAGGTAAGACGGCGACGCTCGTCGAACTGGTGGCCCACCGGGTGGAGCAGCGAGGCTTCTCCGCGGAAGACCTGCTCGTGCTCACGTCTTCTCGCACGACGGCTACCCGGCTGCGCGACATCCTCGCCCTGCGACTCGGGGTACCGACTAACGGTCCGATCGCCCGCACCGTCAACTCCCTCGCCTTCGAGATCGTCGGCAACGCTGCTCGCGCTGCCGGTGTGGACGCCCCCCGGCTCGCGACGGGTGGCGACCAGGACAGCGACATCGCCCATCTCATCGACGGCCAGCTGGAGGATGGGACGGGCCCGACCTGGCCCGCACAGCTCGGCCTTCAGGTGCGACGGCTGCGGGGATTCCGTACCGAACTGCGCGAACTGCTGGGGCGTTCCACGGAATACGGTGTCACGCCACAGCGTCTCCGCGTTCTTGGCGAGGAGCGTGACCGGCCGGAATGGGTTGCCGCGGCGGACTTCATCGTTGACTACCTCACCGTGGTCAGCAGTTCCCGCTCCAACCAGCTCGACTCGACCGAGTTCGTGCAGTTCGCGATCGCTGCGCTCGGGCGGGGCGAGGGCGGTGCCTCCGTCGATCGTCTGCGCCTCGTGATCGTCGACGACCTGCAGGAGGCCACGCGGTCAACCATCGGGCTACTCTCAGCCCTCGCTGCCCGGGGCGTATCGGTGATCGCCTTCGGTGACCCTGATGTCGCTGCTAACGCCTTCCGTGGGGGAGAGCCCGACTCTCTCGCCCGCCTCGGGATACTGCTCGGCGCGCCCGATCTGGCCACCCTCACCCTGTCCACAGTGCACCGGCAGGGGCGGATCCTGCGCGAGCTCACCCGGCGCACGACGGAACGCATCGGCACGGCCGGAGTGTTCGGGCAGCGCGAGGCGCAGGCCGCGGTGCGACGTGACAGTGTGCCCGCGATGCCGCCTGTGCGCTCGATTCCCCCTGTTGTCAAAATCCTGGCCGAGAGTCCGGCTCGCCAATGGGCAGCCATCGCGCGACAACTGCGCGAGCGCCACCTGCTCGATGGGATCGCCTGGAACCGTATGTCCGTGATCGTGCGCAGCGGATCGAGTGTGCCCCAGATCGCCCGTGCACTGGCGCTCGCCGAAGTACCGACCCGTACCTCGGTCGGCGGCCGGGCGCTGCGCGACGATCACGCCGCCCGCGGACTCCTCACCGTGGTGGATGTCGGAGTCGGCCGTACCGCCCTCGACCCGGCGATCGCCGCAGACCTGCTTCTCGGACCGTTCGGCGGTCTCGACACGCTCGCAGTGCGTCGCCTGCGTCTCGCCCTCCGCGCGGAAGAGCTGGCAGGCGGCGGCGGCCGATCGAGTGATGAGCTGCTCGTCGACGCCCTCGGCGCACCGGGCCGATTCGCCACCATTGACCATCGCGTCGGGCGCAACGCCGATCGACTTGCCCGCACGCTCGACGCCATCGGGATTGCGGGCTCGGAGGGTGCGACCATCGAGGAACTGCTGTGGCTGGCCTGGGATCGCAGCGGTCTCGCCCCGGAGTGGTTCGCCCGTGCGACCAGCGCGGGGATCGCCGCCGATGAGGCCAATCGCGATCTCGACGGTGTGGTGGCTCTCTTCACAGCGGCCAAGCGGTTCGTCGAACGCCAGCCCGGCACCGCGGCACGGGTCTTCCTCGACGGGGTGCTCGACGCCGAGGTGCCGGAGGACACGCTCTCGCCGCAGTCGCTCGCCGACGCGGTGCTCGTTACCACTCCCTCCGGAACTGTTGGGTTGGAGTTCGAGATCGTGGTCGTCGCTGCGCTGCAGGACGGCGTCTGGCCGAACCTGCGCCTGCGCGGATCGCTGCTCTACCCGCAGGAGCTCGTGCGGGTGATGACGGGGCTCGGTGACGTGCCGCTCGACGAGCGACGACAGGTGCGCGATGACGAGCTGCGGATGTTCGCGCTCGCCGTGTCTCGCGCACGCCGACAGGTCATCCTCGCCGCCGTCGACAACGAGGATGAGTCGGCGAGTGTGCTTTTCTCGCTGGCGCCGGCCGATACACCGACCGTCGATAGCTCTGCCCTCCGACCGCTGTCACTCCGGGCGCTCACCGGGAGGTTGCGGTGGGAACTCGTCGTGGAGAGGCGCACCGGAGCGGAGCGCGCGGCCGCGGCATCCGCCCTCGCCCGACTGTCGCTGGAGCGGATCCCCGGTGCCGATCCCGAAGAGTGGCACGGGCTCCTGGACGCCTCGACCATCGACCCGGTCTTCGCGCACGACGAGCAGGTGCCGGTCTCACCGTCACGGCTCGAGGCCTTCGAGGACTCACCGGTGGACTGGTTCATCGATTCCGTCTCCGGCACTCAGTCGAGCACCGCGATGGGGCTCGGCACGATCGTGCACTGGGCCATGGAGACGGCCACCGATTCGACGCTGGACGCGGTCTGGAGTGTCATCGAGAGTCGCTGGAACGAACTCGCGTTCGAGTCGCCCTGGCTCGCCGCGCAGCAGAAACGGGCGGCACGGGCGCTGGCTGCGGGGGTGGCCGACTACCTCGCAGACTTTGATCGGGAGGGTAAGACCCTCGTCGGTGCGGAGAGCCGCTTCTCGATCGACATCGACCGGGCCACCGTCAACGGATCGATCGACCGCGTGGAGCGGTCAGCGGACGGCTCGGTCGTGATCGTGGACCTGAAGACAGGCAATCCGATCGTGCCCCAGGAGAAGATCGATGCGCATCCGCAGCTCGGTACCTATCAGCTCGCCTACGTGCAGGGTGTGCTCGACGAATTTCTCGAGGAGCTCGGAGAGCACCGGGCGGGCGGGGCGAAGTTGCTTTTCGTGAAGAAGGGAACGCGCGGCAAGCTCTATCGCGAAGGCATCCAGACTCCGCTCGACGAGGTGCAGCTCGAGGGTTTCCGCACGCGAATCCGGCAGGCGGCCATCGGCATGGCGGCTGCCGCCTTTGAAGGCGAAGTGGATCTCGATGCCTGGGGTTCCTTCGATGTCGGCACAAAGAAGCTGCACCGGGTGAGGTCCGTAGCCAGTGACTGAGGCGCCGTGTGTCCCCGCGGATGACGGCATCTCTGCGAACGACGGCATCTCTGCGAACGACGGCATCTCTGCGAACGACGGCATCTCTGCGAACGACGGCATCTCTGCGAACGACATAGCGGATGCCCTCGCCCGCCCCCGCCCGACCGCCCAACAGCGCCGGGTGATCGAGTCCCCGCTCACGCCCGCACTCGTCGTCGCTGGCGCGGGTAGCGGCAAGACCGAAACCATGGCGAATCGTGTGCTCTGGCTGCTCGCCAATGGCAGGGTGACAGCTGGAGAGATACTGGGCCTCACCTTCACCCGCAAGGCGGCGGGGGAGCTCTCCGCCCGAATCCGGGAGCGTATCGACCAACTGCATCACGTCGGTCTCCTCGCGGAAGACTATGACGAGTTCGATCCGCCGACGGTGGCCACCTACAACTCGTTCTCGAATCGCATCTACCGTGACAATGCGATCCTGCTCGGCCGGGAGAGCGACGGCCCGGTGCTTGGCGAGGCATCCGCCTGGCAGCTCGCGCGCACCATCGTGATCGGATCGACCGACGACCGCTTGCCGGGTCTCGACAAGAGCGTCGACACGGTGACGAAGGCGGTGCTCACGCTCGCCCACGCGATGAGTGAGAACCTGGTCGACCCGGCGGATGTCACGGCCTTCACCACCCGTTTCTCTGCGCTCATCGACCTGCCGCCCGGAGGACGCGGGGCCTACGAGGAGGTCGCAGTCCTTGCTTCGACCGTCGGAGCGCTGCCCGTGCTGCTGGATCTCGTCGCACGGTTCGACCAGGCAAAGGCGCGACGGGGTTTCGTCGAATACTCCGACCAGGTCTCCCTCGCCCTCACGATCGTGCGTGACGTGCCGCGCGTCGCCGACGAACTCCGCGAGCAGTACCGGGTGGTGCTGCTCGACGAGTACCAGGACACCAGTGTGGTGCAGACCCTGCTGCTCTCCGAACTCTTCGCCGGCCGGCCGGTGATGGCAGTGGGTGACCCCAACCAGTCGATCTACGGCTGGCGGGGAGCGAGCGCCGCTAACCTCGACGGCTTCGCCCGCCAGTTCGGGGCCGGTCCCGGCGGTCATTTCGCACTCACGACGTCCTGGCGCAACGGCCACGACATCCTCGCGGTCGCCAACGCGATAGTGGAACCGTTCCGCAGCGGCCCCGGTTTGGCATCGGGGAGCCCAAGCGCTCAGCCTGTCGCTCGCACTGTCGTCGACCGTACTGTCGTCGACCGGCTTGTGGCCGGGCCGTCGGCATCCGCCGTGCCGGTGCGGGTCATCGTGGAGGAGACACTCCCCGAGGAGGCAGAAGCCGCCGCCCGCTGGCTCAAGGAGCGCCTGGAGGTACCGCACGGGGCGACTCCGCCGACGGCGGCGATGCTGTTTCGGGCGCGCAAAACGCAGGGCGCGTTCATCGAGGCGCTGCGTCGCAACGGTGTGAGGTTCCATGTTCTCGGACTCGGCGGCCTCATGGCCGAGCCTGAGATCGCCGACCTCGTGTCGGCCCTTGCCGTGGTGAATGACCCCACCGCCGGGTCGGAGCTCGTGCGGTTGCTCGCCGGCTCACGCTGGCGCATCGGTGCAAAGGACCTGCACAGCCTCGGCCGGGTCGCCTCCTGGCTGCGGGATCGGGACTATGCCCAGCGCGCCCTCGACGACGAGGTGAAGGAGGCGCTGCGGGCATCCGTGGCCGAGTCCGAGGGCGGGTCGATTGTCGATGCTCTCGATTTCATCGCGACCGCGCGCCCCGGCCACAGCCAGGTCGAGCGTTTCAGCGAGGTGGGGCTCGAACGCCTGCGGGATGCCGGTCGAACCTTCGCCAGGCTTCGAGCGCGGGTCGGCCTTGACCTGCTCGACTTCGTCACCTTCGTCGAGCAGGACCTGCTGCTCGACATCGAGGTCGCGGCCAACGAGACCCGGTCACTCGGGGCAGCGAACATGGAGGCCTTCCTCGATGCGCTCGGCGGCTACCTCGCTGTCGACGATTCGGCCAGTCTCGGCGGGTTCCTGGCCTGGCTCCGGGAGGCGGAATGGCGCGACAACCTCGCGCCCCGCCCGGAGGATCCGGAGCCGGGAACGGTGCAGTTGCTCACGATCCACGGCTCCAAGGGGCTGGAGTGGGACCTCGTGGTGGTGCCGCGTCTCGTCGAGGGAGAGCTGCCCGGTTCTCCTCGCGAGGGGTCCAACGGATGGCTGAGCTTCGGAGCGCTGCCGTATGACTTTCGCGGTGACGCGGCCGAGCTCCCCTCCTTCGACTGGGCCACTGCGACCACTCGCAGGGAACTCCTCGACAGTCGCACTCTGTTCAAGGCCGAGGTCCGCCAGCGACATGACGAGGAGGAGCGCCGACTGGCCTACGTCGCCGTGACGCGCGCGAGGCATTCGCTCCTGCTCACGGCCTCGTTCTGGGCAACGCAGTCCAGCTCGCGGCGACCGAGTCCTTTTCTCCGCGAACTCGAGGGTGGGGGCGTGATCGGAACGCTGCCGCTCACGAGCGAGCACTCCGACAACCCACTGGGGGACGAGGCGAACCTGTTTCGCTGGCCGA
>Ga0209512_1001429_pt1 | contig 29396 bp, 17 predicted proteins | sample frozenSSSSmetaG_FD_184142 | JGI IMG/M metagenome (GOLD analysis project Ga0209512, IMG submission 184142) | Glacier valley bacterial and archeal communities from Borup Fiord, Nunavut, Canada, to study Microbial Dark Matter (Phase II) -... | ecosystem: Environmental > Aquatic > Freshwater > Ice >...
CTAATCAAGCTTTAGCGGCAGAGTGGGTTCAAAAGAATAATGGAACACTAAATAACCAGGTTTATACTGTACCGCGCGATATTGATGCGGAAATTGCCCGTTTGAAATTGGTAGCGATGGGCGTGGATATTGACACCCTGACCGATGAGCAGAAAGTGTATCTGGCAAGCTGGCAGAGTGGAACATAAGTAGCAATTAGCCATCAGCTTTCAGCTATCAGCAATCCTAAAAACTAATTTTTGCTGACGACTGATGGCTATTACAGAAGGAGAAATAGAGAAGATGTCAACAACATTTATGAGTTCGCCGCAGTTTTTTCTGACTAGCGAGAGCGTAACTGAGGGCCATCCCGACAAGATGTGCGACCAAATCAGCGATGCGGTGCTGGATGCGATTTTCGAGCAAGACCCACAAGCGCGGGTGGCTTGTGAAACCAGTACCACCACCGGGCTAATCCTAGTGGCGGGTGAAATTACCACCACCGCTTACGTCAACATTGACCAGATTGTGCGCGAAACCGTCCGGCAAGTTGGTTATACCAGCAGTGAAATGGGCTTTGATGCCAATAGCTGCGGTATCGTTGTCAGTATCAAGGAACAGAGCAGCGACATTGCGATGGGTGTGGATAGAGCCTTAGAGGACAAACAAGGTCACATGAGCGATGAGCAAATTGAGTCCATTGGTGCGGGCGACCAGGGGATGATGATTGGTTACGCCTGTAACGAAACCCCCGAATTTATGCCCCTTTCGATTGCTCTGGCCCACCGCATTACCCGCAAGTTGGCCCAGGTTCGCAAATCAGGGCAACTGGCCTATCTGCGGCCCGATGGCAAGAGTCAGGTGACGGTGGAATACAGCTTTGGTAAGCCCAAACGGGTAGACGCGATTGTGGTTAGTACGCAGCACGCCCCCGAAGTTACCAACGAGCAAATTGAGCGCGAGGTTATCGAGCAGGTCATCAAGGCTGAAGGGGTTGTCCCGGCAGAATTGATTGACGAAAACACCCGTTTTTACATCAACCCAACTGGGCGTTTTGTAATCGGCGGGCCAATGGGCGATGCCGGGCTGACCGGGCGCAAGATTATTGTGGACACCTACGGCGGTATTGCCCGTCATGGTGGCGGCGCGTTCAGTGGCAAAGACCCGACGAAGGTTGACCGCTCGGCGGCTTATGCGGTGCGCTATGTTGCCAAAAATATCATCGCGGCGGGGCTGGCGGAACGGGTGGAGTTGCAGGTTTCCTACGCTATCGGGGTCGCCCGCCCTATCTCGTTGATGGTTGAAACTTTTGGCACTGGCAAGGTGGACGACGCGGTAATTCTGGATTTGGTCAAGAAGCACTTTGACCTGCGCCCGGCGGGTATCATCAAGATGCTTGACCTGCGCCGCCCGATCTATCGCCAGACAGCCGCCTATGGTCACTTTGGTCGTTTGGACTTAGACCTGCCCTGGGAAAAGACCGACAAGGCCGAAACCCTGCGGCAAGAAGCGGGTCTAGCTCAGGCAGTTGTGGTTTAGGAAGATTTTCACTACAGAGGACTCAGAGAACACGGAGGTTTATAAGATTTAATAATTCTCTGTGTTCTCTTTTTCGGTTCAAGAATTGTAGATTGCGCTCTAGTAAACAATTAAGTTAAATGCGTTTTTAATTATCCGGTTTGGAGAAGAGGAGAATTCTTATGGCAAAAAAGGGCTTTTTAACATCAATGATCCATCTCCAGCGCGAGATTGAAAAAACTCGCCTAGCTAAAATTAGAACCAATGTGGAAGCCCTCAAAGAAGTTGAAAAAGCGAATAAAGTTTATCTTGATTATCAGCTTAATCCATATAAGCTTCAGGAAGCAGAATCTAAAGCTGAAATTGCTGGAATTCAATATAGTAGGGCCGTCCTGGCAGAGGTAAAACGTCAAGCGCAAGAAGAAAATATGGAGCAGGTAGCCATGCTGAATGAATACCTGCAAGTTACTCTTTATGAGTTAAACAATATTTTGTCTTACACTCTTGATATCGACGATTTTATTGATCTCGATATACTAAAAACGAAGCCCGAAATACCTGAATTTAACATTGAGGCATTTACTTCATCTTTAGTCGCTCCCCACATTTATGCCTATCTTCCACCCGAACCCAAAGGGATGCAAAAACTTCTCCCCGGTGCTAAACAGAAATACGAACAAGAATACGCTGAGGCACACGAACACTATAATCGAGATCTTGCTTATTACAACTATGCAGAAACCAGACGCAAGGCTGATATTGATATTGCTTGGGCGAAATACCAGCAACAAATTAAAGAAATTCAGGAAATGGCAATAGAAGAAAACGCCGAAGTTGATCAACTCAAAATTGATCTAACACTTGGAAAAGCCTCCGCCATAGTAGATTATTGTGTATTGGTACTAGAGTCAAGTGTGTATCCAGATGATTTTCCTCAAGCTGCCGATGTCTATTACAATGCAGACCCTAAATTAGCAATTATTGAATATTTACTACCGACTATAGATATTGTACCTGAAGTTGCTGCTTTTAAATATTTGAAATCACGGGCTGAAATAGTAGAAACCCCACGACCATCTGGACAAATCAGAGATTTATACTTGAGGGTTATAGCCCAGATTGCGCTTCGCACTATCCACGAACTTTTTGAGGCAGATAGACTGAAACACTTGGATAAAATTGTATTCAATGGAGTGATTCCAGCAATTTTACTGGCTACTGGTGAGGAATTTAAGGCTTGCCTAATTTCGGTTTTGGCAGATCGGTCTGAGTTTATGAAGATAAATTTGGCTAGAGTCGATCCAATTATTTGTATTATAGGTCTAGGTGGCGCAATCACTGAAAATCCCGAAGAAGTGGAGCAAGTAGAGCCGATTATTGATTTAGATAGGTTTAATGACTCCTAAGCGAGTGTAGAGACCAGAGAAGTTTTATAGAATTTAATAATCCTTTCTGTTCTTTATGCCTTTGTGTGAATATTAAAATAAATAAGGGCGACCTGCTGGTCGCCCCTACGGATTTCAACCCTTATTCCCCAACCCCTTTTAGCCTTCGTTGCAAAAAGCTTTGTTCAACCGGGTTCTGGGTTAAAGCCAGAGCCTTTTTATAATATGTGACGGCTTCGGCGAAATTGCCTGCCCGCCGTAACAGGTCAGCTTTAGCGGCGTGGAAAAGATAATAATCGTCCAAAATACCCTCAGCCTCAAGTGGCTTGGCGTGGCCTGACCACATTAAGTAGATCAACCCCCATTAGCCGGAGCAGACCTGATGCTGAACCGCATCAAGTAGCGATGGTGGCTACTTTGAGCATCTGAGCTTATACTATGGAAAGCTTTGAACTCAGATGCCTAAAGTAGCCATTACATACACTGCCAGTCACGCTTGCCTGCAAATTATTTAGGCCGTGAGATCACAGCGGAAGCGAAATTTGTCGATACTTCGCTTCCATGACAACAAAAAGGACCGCTATATAGTGGTCTTTGATGTTTTTGCTACCATATATTGTACAGCAGTTGTGAAATCTCTTATACGGAAGCGACGGGCATTGCACCGTTATCTGCGACATTTTCAAGATTGTACGTTCGGCAAGAAATCCTAGACCCCATTCTGAATATTAGGGGAAAATTAAATTCCGAACCTTTTAACTTTCCTCAGAAGCCTAACTCAACCGTATCTTTTGAGAAGTGGAGTGAGATTGCAGTGCGACATGCCAACCACGAAAGCTTAGGCCAATTAGCTCATGAGTATGGAGTTTCACACGAGACAATAAGACAGGTATTGATAAAAGTGCGTCAACAGTCTAAAACCTTCTAAAATTGGTTACTTTTTGGGCTTCCGTTTATATCTTGGGCTGGTTGAGGGGTGATAATGCCCCTCTATCCAAGGACTTATTTGAGTGGCTCGTTCTCGGCGGTCTTTCAAAAAATCTAGCACATCCTCTGGTAATTGAATGAACACACCCTGCTTTTGTTCCAAAATTGTATGGGTTTGATTCTTGATTTTCTCCGGCGGCAAAACTCCTAAAATTGCCACATTCCACAAGGTTTCCAATTGAAAGCGGTAGGCAGATAGGTCTACCTCATCTTTTGCCTTAAAAAGGAGGTCTTGAATGGCAAAATAAGCCAATCCTACTACTGCTTCGGTGGGGAACCGAGCAGCCTCGTAAGAAAATGGCTGTTCCTGGTGGTAGTTTAGGTGAGTTTGGCGGTCGGGGTGGTTGTGGACGTTCGGGGGGCATATAGCACTATTGTAACAAATTCATTCCTTTTGTAAAAAAATAGCAGCAACATTGGACGAAAAAGGGCTACATTTACTTTTGCAGGTGCGGACAAAGGTGTTAAATGATGAGTTAGGGGAGACTCTCCAAAGGTGGTAGCCAGGGTTGAAATTGCAAGATAAAACAAGCCCAACAGAGGCAAAAAAGGCAGCCTAAAATGAAGGAAGATACAAATGTTCTGGAAAGTCTCCTCCACTCTTAACTGGTCTCCTGGAAATAGGTCAAGACACTCGGCCCTTACCCTATTACATAATTGCTTGCCCTAAAAATTCAGTTGCCGGTACCTACCAAATTTTTTAATGGCAGAGTTTCCAATCCCATTCACTTCTAATTATGCATTCCAGGTCTGAATATTGAGGAGTCCATCCCAGCTCCTTACTGATCGTTTTTATCGAAGCAATTCGGACTACCGGCTCAACCGGTAACTCTTTTTCTACTCGACAGGGAATAGAATGACCTGTGACTCGCCTGGCGACCTCAATGACTTCTTTATTACTGTAACCTTTTCCACTACCTACATTGTATAACCGGCTATGGCTGTGGTGACTCAAGGCGGCTAAAGTCATTGCTAGGGCTCTGGCGAAATCCTTAACATGGACGTAATCACGGACACAGGTGCCATCAGGGGTATGATAATTGTCCCCATAGAGACCGATATAAGCATGCTGGCCTGAAGCGACACATAAAAGACGGGGAATAAGGTGAGTTTGTATTTCACTCTGGTTATACGCCCCGTAGTTTTCAGATGCTCCCGCTAAATTGAAGCATCTCAGAAGCCCATAACGCACCCCTGCCAGTGGTTCGTACCATTTGAGAATTCTTTCAAGGGTGTATAAGGACTCACCATAGGGATTTACCGGGTTAATATATTCTTCTTCGATAATCGGCACAGGTACTGGACTACCATAGACATTAGCACTTGAAACAAGAATAAACCTCCCAGCGTTGTGCTTTGCCGCACTTTTTATTAAATTAACCCCATCTCTAACATTGTCTCGCAGGTAAAGTTCAGGCTGCCGAAAAGACTCCTCGGAAGAACGATTGGTTGCGAAATATACTACCGCCTCAATATCCTTATTCTCGTAAAAAACTCTTTCAACAAAAGCTGTATCGCCTAAATCTCCCTGGATATAATTAACCTCGCTTGACACCAGGCTGTGGCGGTCATGGCCGGGCTTATCTAACATAATCACATCATGTCCGGCAGCTATCAAATCCTCGGCAACTATACTGCCAGCATAGCCAACCCCGCCGGAAATTAAAATACGCATGACAAACCAACCTCCTTTTTGCAGGGTTCAGATTTTCTATAGATTGAGTAACTTCAGGGAAGATTAAAAATTACACTTATTGTTTGCTGAATTAGCAGAGCGGGTTAGACTTTTTAGGATAAGAACTTTTAGCTATTTTGGTACTGGTTAAAACAAGCCTGGTTTAAATATTGTTTTAACCATTACTTCCTGCTCTGCCTTTTAGATTAGATTCCTTTTGCCAGATGATAATAAAGGTCGTTCCACTTGATTTCCTTTTTGAACTCGGCTAGCCTTGTATCCTCGTTTATTAGCAGAAACTCTACCCCCGCCATTCCGGCAAAATCTTCCATATGTTCGGGGGTCAGGTCTAAACTGAAAGAAGTGTGGTGCGAACCGCCAGCTTGAATCCAGGCTGTTGCCGCTGTCTTGGCATCTGGCAACGCTTCCCATAAAGCCCGTGCGACAGGTAGTTTCGGCAGTGGTTCGTCCAGCGGGACCGCTTCAACCTTATTCACCACCATCCTGAACCGGCTGCCCATATCTACGATACAGGCGGCTACAGCCGGGCCAGTTTTTGAGTCAAAGACCAGCCGCACCGGGTCGGCTTTGCCGCCGATTGCCAGAGGGTGTATTTCAAGTTTAGGTTTTTGAGCGGTAATAGAAGGGCAGACCTCCAGCATGTGCGCGCCAAGTATTTTCAGGCCAGCACTGGTAAAGTGGTAGGTGTAATCTTCCATAAAAGAGGTGCCACCCGGCAGGCCAGTGCCCATAACCTTCATGGCCCGCACCATCGCGGCACTTTTCCAATCACCCTCGGCTCCATATCCGTAGCCATCCGCCATCAGACGCTGGGCGGCCAGACCCGGTAACTGGTGCAGGCCGTGTAAATCTTCAAAGGTAGTCGTAAATCCCTTGAAACCTCCGTTATCCAGAAAGTGGCGGATACCGGCTTCCTGGCGAGTCCCTTCCCTTAGCGACTGGTGGCGTTCGCCACCGGGCCGCAGTTCGGGCACCACCTCATAAAAGTCTAAATATTCCGCTATGAGTCGGTCAATTTCCTGGTCGGTTACCTCATTTATATAAGCAGCGACATCCCCAACCCCGTAGGTATTGACCGAGAATCCCAAGCGGCGCTGGGCCTCTACTTTATCCCCTTCGGTGACGGCCACTTCTCGCATGTTGTCGCCAATGCGGGCAATCTTCATCCCCTGCCAGTCCGCCCAGGCGCAGGCTGCCCTGGACCAACTTCCAATTTCGGCCTGCACGTCGGCATCTTTCCAGTGTCCAACCGCCACCTTGCGGGTTAGGCGCAACCGACTAGCAATAAAACCGAACTCACGGTCACCATGAGCCGACTGGTTGAGGTTCATAAAGTCCATGTCTATCTCGGCCCAGGGCAGCTCGCGGTTGTATTGGGTATGCAGGTGCAGGAAAGGCTTTTGCAAAGCGTTAAGGCCGGCAATCCACATTTTGGCCGGAGAGAAGGTATGCATCCAGGTAATCAGGCCCACGCACTCAGGAGCAGAGTTAGCCTCCAGGCAAAGCGCTCGTATTTCGGTTGGCCCCGTCAGGATGGGTTTAAAAACTACCTGAACCGGTATGGTGGTGACCTCGGAAAGGGCTCCTGCTATTTCCCTGGAATGGACTTCCACCTGTTGCAGGGTTTCAGCGCCGTAGAGGTTCTGGCTGCCTGTAACAAACCAGACCTCTAAATTTTTTAGATCCTCCATGAAAGATTTCTAGCTCCTATCTTTTATCTTCTATCTTCTATTTTTTATCTCTCTCTTATTCGCATTGATCTAACCGTTAATAGCCAGCCAGTTAGAGGTTAGCTCAAGGACTGTTTTTGCCCATAGTCGTTGGTATAGCGATGGTGCAGTTTGGCTACATCCTCCGCCGGTATCACTTCAGGGTTGCCAAGCTGGAGAGAAAACAGGACGGAGGCGGCCACGTCTTCGGTCATGATGGCCGCCTTGACAGCGTCCTCAGCCGTTTTGCCTATTGTGAAAACACCGTGGTTTTTGAGTAGAACCGCTGGTGAATTACCGATGCTCTCGACCACCAGCTTGCCAATAGACTCATCTCTAATGAGCGAAAATCCCCCGCAAGGTATCTCACCACCGAACTCATCAGCCATAGCCGTGAGCACCACCGGAATCGGCCTGCCAGCAGCGGCGAAAGCAGTGGCGTAGCGAGAATGAGTATGGACGACCCCGCCTACGTCCGGGCGGTGCTTGTAGATATAGAGGTGGCTGTAGGTATCCGAGGACGGTTTAAGGTCGCCTTCTATGATGTTTCCTTCCAGGTCAAGCACCACCATATGTTCCGCCCGTAAATCCTCGTAGCGGACCCCCGAAGGTTTAATCGCTACCAACCCGGTTTCAGGATCGCGTACGCTCACATTGCCCCCCGTCCATACGACCAGATTGTTCTTAGGTAGTTCAAGATGTAATCGCAGCAATTCTTCTTTGAGTTTCTCAAGCATGTTATTAACCTCTTAATTCATTTCTTCAGAGCTTGTTTTAGGGCAAACTTTCTACTCCCTACTCGCGCTGCTCTACTTCAGGGCGGCCACGGCTGCCCTTTCAATACCGAGCCCATTTTTGTAGCGGTCCATGAATTCCATGAATCCCTCGACATCCCTGGGGTCTGGAGCCAGGGTCGTGCTGTTTATTTCGGCAAAGACGTTGCGAGCGAGATAAGCCTCCAAAGGCTCATCCATTCCTTTTTTGAGCATATAGGCGGCAAGCAGGGCGATTCCCCAGGCTCCGCCTTCGCCAGCAGTCTCCATTACTGAAACGGGAACATTTATTGCTGCAGCGATGATCTTTTGACCGACTTCTTGTGTTTTGAAGAAGCCGCCGTGACCGAGGATCTGGTCGATTTTCACTTGTTCCTGTTCAAAGAGGATGTCCAGGCCGATCTTGAGGGCTCCGAGGGCTGAGAACAAATGCACTCGCATGAAGTTTGCAAGGGTGAAACGGCTTTCGGGTCTACGCACGAACAGTGGTCGCCCCTCCTCCAGATGGGTGATATGCTCGCTCGAAAAATAATTGTAGCTAAGCAGCCCGCCGCCATCCGCATCACCCGTGAGGGCTTTCTGATACAGCAGCTCATAAAGCATGGCTTCACTTACCTCCAATCCCAGCATGTGGGTGAATTCCTCAAACAGATCAACCCAGGCATTAAGGTCGGAGGTGCAGTTGTTGCTGTGCACCATGGCAACTGGTTTGCCGGTGGGTGTGGTCACCATGTCGAGTTCGGAATGTACCTTCGATAAAGCCTTTTCAAGGACAATCATGGCAAAGATCGATGTGCCTGCGGAAATATTACCGGTACGCTTTGCCACGCTGTTGGTGGCGACCATACCAGTACCAGCATCGCCTTCTGGCGGACAGAGCGGGATACCTGCCCGCAGTTGTCCGGTGGGATCGAGCAGACTGGCACCTTCTTCGGTTAGTACGCCTGCGGCCTCCCCGGCCACGAGGACCTTGGGCAGAATATCCTCGAGTTTCCAGGGGAGTTTAGCCACCTCGGACCGCTCATTGAACAGTTCGACCATGTGGGTGTCGTAGTTATTGGTCTGGCTATCGATGGGAAACATGCCTGAGGCTTCGCCAACTCCAAGCACCTTTTGTCCGGTCAGTTTCCAATGGACATAGCCGGCCAGGGTGGTTAGATGGGTTATATCTGTGACGTGGGGTTCCCCATTCAAGATCGCCCCGTAAAGGTGGGCAATGCTCCAGCGCTGCGCAATGTTGAATTGAAAGAGATCGGTGAGTTTGCCTGCGGCCTGACCTGTGATGGTGTTTCGCCAGGTCCGAAACGGTACGAGCAGGTTTCCTTCCTTATCGAATGGTAGATAACCATGCATCATGGCACTGAAACCGATGGCTCCGATGGAGTGAATTTGAATATTATGCTTCTCAAAAACCTCACGAGTGAGTTTGCGATAGCTTTCTTGTAAGCCAATCCAGACATCTTCCAGATGGTATGTCCAGATACCGTTTTCGTAACGGTTTTCCCACTCATAACTTCCTGCTGCGATTGGCGTATGTTTTTCATCCAGCAAGACTGCCTTGATGCGTGTCGAGCCAAACTCCACGCCAAGCACAGTCTTTCCGGTTTCAATTGCTTGTTTTTGGGTGTTCATTTCTCCCCTTACTTACTTACGGGTTTGAGTAGCAGCAGTACCAAAACCTACGCTAAGACATAAATACTCTTTTCCCAGTTCTTTTTACCATTTGTCTACCAAAAAGGTTTTGGTACGAGTTTTTAGACCTAAAACTGAGCTAAAAAAATCTTACTTGAGCCTGGTTTTATATTTCCTGATGAAAAAAACAGGCCAATTCGTACCAAAATGTATCTTTTGCTACCAGCGTTTTGGTACGAGTTAGATGATAAGATAGGTATTATAAAAAACTAGAACACGCCTGAAATGGCATTTCCTGCGACAGTTTTACGAACTCAGAAATCTTTCAAGAAATTCACGATTATAAACAAAAATAATGCAACCGCGATGCAAATATAGTAGATAGACTCAAAAGCAAATTTGTTCTAAAAAGCATGTGTTGCGCGAATTTTCACAGAACCCACTCACCTCTCTATTGCTCAAGAATGCTTTCTTCGGAAGAAGAATAAACTTTGAATGCCGATAAAGACCAGAGTGAGAACGCCTACTCCAATCCTGGTCCACCACGAGCTCAAGGTGCCGTTGTATTGGAGGATCGATATGATCGTACCCTCAATTAGCACGCCGAACAGGGTACCAACCACATTGCCAACGCCACCTGTCAACAACGTGCCGCCCATCACCACTGAAGCGATGGCGTCAAGCTCCATTCCTGTGGCAAACTGCCCGTAGCCCGAGAGTAGCGAGATACTGAAGACGATGCCTGCAAGGGCGGAGCAGAAGCCACTAAAAGAATAAACGATGATTTTCGTCTGGCCGACTGGTAAACCCATCAGCTTGGCAGATTGCTCGTTATTCCCGATGGCGTAGATGGTACGCCCAAAGCGAGTGAAGAACGTTATATAGACAGCCAGTAGCAGCAGCAGCGGGCCAACCAGCGAAGGAATATACACATATGCTTTGGCGACAAATGGAATAGGAATCTGGGTGAGCGCGAGATAATTGTAGAAGCTATCGTTGATCGTCACGGAGGTCAGACTGATGATGTACGCTAAACCGCGCGCTAGGAACAGCCCCATCAGGGTCGCAATAAACGGCTGTACTTTGAAGAAATGGATAATGCTGCCCATGATGCAGCCAAGGGCTGTTCCCATAGCCAACATCAAGGGCATCACGATGGCTGGACTTACGCCAATTTTTAGAAGTGCCGCCGAAGCGGCGGTGGTCAGGGCCAACACTCCCCCTACGGACAGATCGATACCGCCCGTGAGCATCACTAAGGTCATTCCAATGCCCACGATCAGCAGAGCACCATTGTTGATAAACAGGTTAAAGAATGCCTGCGGCTTCTGCATGGCGGGATACATCTGTGCGCCAATGAGGTAGGCAAGGATGAAGACGGTGATGGTCGTCAGCAACGGACCGTGACTTAATAAGTAGAGCCTAACTCTTTGTGTCATTGCAGGTCCCTTTCCGCTCGAACAGCCTGTTCAGTATTTGACGGAACTGATGTGAGTAAAGGAGGATGACGATCAGAACGAGCACTGCCCGCCCGGCAAGTAAGGCATTCGCGGGCACGCCAATGGTATACATGGAGAGCGTGAAGGTCCAGATCACCAGGGCACCGATAATGCTCGCCAGCAGAGAGAAACGCCCGCCCGCCATCAACGTCCCGCCCATTACGACGGCCAGTATGGCATCCAATTCGTAGTTGAGACCATTATTGTTGCCGTCAGCACTATGGACGTAGGAGCTGAGAATCAGGCCAGCAAGGGCACTGCAGAAGCCGCAGAAGGTATACGCCAGCAGCTTGATATTTTTCTCGCTGATACCGCTATAGAAGGTCGCTTTTGAATTGATTCCCACCGACTCGACGAACAGACCGATTGAGGTCTTGCGCACACCCACCCAGGCCAACACGAAGACAACGGCCACGATATAGATTGAGACAGGTAGGCCGAGGATATAGCCATTCCCAAACCAGAAATACGGGCTGTAGTAAATCGTTATTATCTGGCCGTTCGTAATCAACTGGGCAATGCCGCGACCAGCCACCATTAGGATGAGGGTAGCTACCATTGGCTGAATTCTAGCCCTTGAAACCAGCAGTCCGTTCCAAAGACCGCACAGCGTGCCTGCCGCCAGATCAGCCAGAACTATGAGGCCCAGTGGGGTATTCGTTGCATCTTTCGTTAGAATGTCGTTGGAAATCAGCTTATTCCCCAGGGCCGGGTTGATTAGCACGGCACCCATTGCCGCCGAGATTGCGATCACTGCCCCAACTGAAAGGTCAACACCCCCGGTGGCGATCACCATTGTCATCCCAATCGCCACCAGAGCTAAAGGAGCCCCATTGTTGAGAACGTCAACGAGATTTCCATATAAGTGACCGTCCAGAACTCCGATCTTGAAGAATTCAGGAATGAAGATCGTATCGAACAGGAGAATAAGAGCCCAGGCGACCAACGGCCAGAAGAGCCGGCTCTCACGGATACGCTTGAGGCGTGAGTTGACCCTGCCGCCTTCCTTATCGGGAGCTGCATAATTCCCATCTTTCATAGACCACCTGCCATGGTGTGCATGATAGTCTGATCGCCCACATCGCTGGAGTATTCGGCTGCCTTCTTATGATCGCGCAGCACGATAACACGGTGGCTGATACGCAGCACTTCTTCCAACTCCGAAGAAATAAACATCACCGACATCCCTTCTTTGGCAAGGTCCAACACCAGCTTTTGAATTTCGATCTTGGCTCCCACATCTATGCCGCGCGTGGGCTCGTCGAGAATCAAAATGTGCGGCTGGGTGACCAGCCAGCGGGCCAGGATGACCTTTTGCTGGTTTCCACCGCTCAGATTTTTTACGAGTTGGTCTGGCGACGGCGTGCGGATGCCCAGGAGTTCGATGTACTTCTGGGCAATTTCATATTGCTTTTTAGCACCCATGAACTTGAACCAGCCATACCGGGCTTGCAACGCCAGAATAATATTCTCACGAATAGTCAGGTCTCCCAAAAACCCCTCGGCTTTACGATCTTCAGGACATAGGGCGATTCCACGCTTGAGAGATTCCATGGGCGAGAAATGTTCAACCTTCTGACCCTTGATCAGCAGTGTACCCGAGTCGGGAGTATCAATGCCAAAGATTAGGTTGGCGAGCTCAGTGCGACCAGAGCCGAGGAGCCCCGCGATCCCAAGTATCTCGCTGGCATTGAGTTCCAGATCAATTGGCTCAAGCGACCCCTTTAGACCCATACCTTTGGCTTCAGCTACGTATTGGCTCGACTTATCTTGCTCCATACTGGATTTGACTTGCGATATCGCATTCAGGTCGGTCACGGTGCGCCCGAGCATCTTGGCGATAAGTTCGACGCGCGGCAGAGAAGCGATGTCGTATGTGCCGACCAGTTTACCATTGCGGAGCACCGTGATCCGATCCGCAATCTGGTACACTTGATCGAGGAAATGGGTGATGAAAATAATACCGATGCCCTCGCTCTTCAGTTTTCGCATCACATCGAAGAGCAGGTTCGTTTCGTGAATGTCCAGGCTCGAAGTCGGCTCATCCAGGATAAGCACTTTAGCCGACAGGATCTCAAGGGAGCGCGCAATTGCCACCATCTGCTGGATTGCAATCGAGTAATTCCCCAGTGGTTGGGTCACGTCCACCTTGATGCCCAATCGGCTGAGGGCCTGACGGGCCAGGGCATTCAACTTCTTCCAGTGGATATTGCCGAAACGTCGTGGCTCATGGCCCAACATGATATTTTCGGCCACGCTAATATTGGTGCACAGGTTAACTTCCTGATAAACCGTACTGATGCCAAGCTCCTGCGAATGCTTCGGTGATCGCACCTGAACCTGTTTCCCATCTAGTTGTATGGAACCGCTATCGGGATGCTCAACGCCGGTGAGGACTTTGATTAACGTGGATTTGCCAGCCCCGTTCTCTCCCATCAACGCCTGGATCTCCCCCTTTCTCAGGGAGAAATCGACATCCTCAAGGGCGACGACACCTGGGAAAGACTTGGAGATGCTAGTCAGGGACAAAACGTTTGGAGTGTCGGTCATAAGGATAACCTCAAATAGACGGATCTTCCGGGAAGCTGGTCGTAGCACTTTAAGAGCCGCCGCCAGCTTCCCAGAAGGTCACCCAATTTTAGAGAACAAGGTCGAGCTTAGTATTTGCGAGTCGGCAGCAGGTCCTTAGCTTTGTCAGGGTAATACACGGTCTCGTTTGTGAGGACTTCCTTCTCAATCTGCTGACCGTTCATGAGTTTCAACGCCATGTCGAACACCTGCGGGCCAAGCAAGGGGTTGCACTCGACATCTGCCTGGAACCAGCCATCAACCATCGCCTGGAATCCGCCGCGCGTACCGTCTACCGACACGATCTTGAGGTCGCCAGCCTTGACACCAGCTGTCTTCAAAGCTTCAATCGCGCCGATACCCATATCGTCGTTGTGCATGAAGATGCCCTGAAAATCTGTACCTGACTTGTACTTCTTCAGGAACGCCTGCATGACTGGGACGGCCTCAGCTCGGGTGAAGTTGCCGGTCTGAGAGTCGAGGATTTTGATGTTGGCGTTGAGCTTGTTCCGGAGACCTTTCGCGCGACCGACCGCTGCGCCGGAACCCGTGGTGCCGGACAGCTCGAGGATCGCGCCGCCACTAGGCAACAGCTTGTTGAATTCGGCGGCGGCCCGTTCGCCCTCCAACACCATGTCGGAGCCAATGTGGGCGGCATACAGGGCTTTGTCGGCACTCACACTGCGGTCCACGACAATCACCGGTATATTGGCATTCTTGGCCTCTGTCAGAACGGGGGCCCAGCCATCCTCGACCACCGGGGGAAGTGCGATCACGTTCACGCCCTGCTGAATGCAGGCCCACATGGCAGAGATCTGGTTCTCCTGCTTCTGCTGGGCATCAGAGAATACCAACTGCTTGACACCCAGTGTTGTCGCCGTTTCTTTGAATGACGCAGTATTGGCCGTGCGCCAGTCGCTCTCGGCGCCGAGTTGAGGGTAGCACACCGTCATATCTTTGTACGTTTTCGCTCCGCTAACGGCGGGCGCGCTCGCAGACGTTGTGGTTGCCGCAGCCGGTGCTGCCGTCGGGGTTGTGTCGCCGCAAGCACTGAGCATGCCGAGGAACAGCAACGCAAGTATAAATGTTGAGGATATCCTTGTGACTTTCATCGTCTAATCCTTTCTGGATCTGATTTAGGATTGAGGCTTGCCCCGTTGGTCGCTCTCAGGCACTTAATTCTGTTATGCGCATCTCCTCCACGATCATGGGCCACGCTCAAATACTCACCGCGGTGGTTATCGCACACTTTTACAGTGGATAGTTGGGAACTAGACCAACCTGGTTCAGCCCAATGGTTTTGAACACCTAAGTACATGAGCTGGTATAACCCGTTAGGTAGTTTTGGGGAGCAGGTATCCTGGCGAAAGATGTGTTCCGTTCAGATTTGACCTATTTTTCGACTGGCGGGCCATTCGCCTGTTTCAATGCAGTCTTCAGGTATGTCAGAGATAACACACCGATTCTGTTTCTATTGTAGCGATTCGGATTACCGACACAATAGTATTTCTTTTGAAAAGTATCTGCTTTTTTATGGTCTATTCGGCAGCACCATGTATGTTTTCTTTGGCTGAGTGTCAGCTTTTTTACGATCTCCAATCGCGGGCGGGAACCGGCGATTCTCATTCTGGTACGCCAAGCGCCAACACAGTCGGTCGCGTGCCAAAAGACCGCCGTAAGTCCGCGGAACTTCACAACAGGCTCGCACAACCCTTCGTCACAAGCACGGCAGCGTGCCTACGAGCGTTCGACCGGGATAAGAGTATGCCATGCAGATCTGGCAGGTGATCACGTCAGGCAGTAACTCTCCTGAGCCTGTGCTTGCGCTCAGTGCGCGGAGCCGCAACAACCCAGCCTCTCTCGCGCCATACTCATGCCGCAGTCCTGAATGCGGCCCTAAGAATATGGCTCTAGGATTGAATCGCGATTCAGCCCGAATCGGTCTGCACGGTGATATCCGAAAGCATCAATCGCTGTGACCGTCATAGTTGTTGGAATGAACTCAGCAAGGTAAATGGGGAAGTGCTTGGTCAAGTTACCGAGCGTGCGTACAGTGGTGGTGATGAAGTCGTGCAGAGGCTGTCGTTATCAGTACCGTCGGGCCGCCGGGCGTGGCTCTGCTGAACGCACGTCCTTCCTGAACGCTGCGCACGGTCGAATGTGCGGCACAGGAGCGCGCCTGCCTTTACATCAAGTATCGGGTTATGGACCTGCTTGGTTCAGTAGATTAATCTCGAAAACGAATGGAAAAGGAACTAATATTGTCGCTTGGGCAGCTCCAGGGTGGCGGTATCCTGGCGAAAGATACTCTCATTGGACTTGACCCATTTTTCGACGGGCTTACCATTGGACAGATTCAATGCGGTCTCGAAGAACTGCGGTCCGAGCAACGGGCTGCACTCAATAGTTGTATTCAGCTTGCCAGCAATCATCGCCTCAAAGGCGGCGCGCTCTGCGTCAATAGAGACGATTTTGATGTCAACGCCGGGCTTGAGGCCCTCCTCTTCGATCGCTTCAATCGCGCCAAGTGCCATGTCGTCGTTCTGCGCGAACAGAGCGTTGAACTGCTGGCCGTGCTCGCGCAGGAGAGTCTTCATTACCTCCTTACCGCGCGCCCGGATAAAATCGCCGGACTGCCGAATGGTCACATGTATGCCTGGGTAATCCTTCAAGCACTGCTCAAAGCCGGTGCGGCGGTCGATCTGTGGGCTAGAACCCACCGTGCCCTCCAATTCAACGATATTACCCTGGCCATTCAGCAGCCTCGCCATCTCTGCACAGGCGCGCTGACCCTCCTGAACGAAGTCCGACCCGATGAACGCACTAAAAAGATCGTTGGGTACATCGGCGCCGCGGTCGAGCATGATCAAGGGGATGCCAGCCTTCTTCGCTTCGGCGAACACCGTGTCCCAGCCGGTCTTGACTACTGGCGAGACACCAATCACATCTACCCGCTGCGCAATGAACGAGCGGATGGCCTTAATCTGGTTCTCCTGCTGTTGCTGGGCATCGGCGAATTTCAGCTCGACACCCAGGCGCTTCGCTGTCTCTTGAATCGAACGGGTGTTGGCCGTGCGCCACTCGCTCTCGGCCCCAATCTGAGCAAATCCCACCACCAGGTTCTGGTAGGTTTTCTTTTGTCCATCGGCGGGAACGGCAGACGATTTTGGGGCACCAGGCGCGCCATCACAGGACACGAGTAAAGGCAGCACAGCCAGCAGCATACCGCACCAGCGTAACGCTCGGATATTCATTGAGTGGTACCTCCTTTACAGTCTGTACAAACCCGCAATGTGCGTTTTACCCGCGTGTCAACCTTCATACGAGCGGTTAACGACAGCATGAGATCCTGGTGTCTGTGTGTCTATTTCTACGGCAGCCCCTTACCCACCGCCCAGGGCCTCACGAAAGCTCGGCGCACGTTGCAGGGGAATGACGACCGACACGCAGGCCCCATGCATGTACTCGCTCTCAATCGTCAGACCATAGGCTTTCCCATAATATAGCTTGATACGCTGATTGACATTGTTGACACCGTAGCCGTTCTCGCTAATAACTTCGTCGCCCGATTCGCCCTCTAGCAGGGCCCGGATCTGCGTGAGCCGTTCCTGCGTTATGCCTATACCGTTATCCTCAATCTGGATCTGCAGCAGATTGTCGTCGAACTGCTGAACGCGCACTATGATCGTCCCGCCGTTGCGTTTGTTCTTGATCCCGTGGTACAGCGCATTCTCAACGAGCGGTTGCAGCGTCAGCTTGAGTATCTCGCCATCACGCAAATTGTCTGGCACGTCGATCTGGTAGTCGAGGATATCGCGGTAGCGCACCTTCTGAATAGCCAGGTAGCTCTCAACATGCTCGATCTCCTCGCGCACGGTGATCCAGTCCTTGCCTTTGCTGAGAGTGATACGGAAGAATCGCGACAGCACGCGCACGAGTTCTACGACCTGTTCGACCTTTTTGGCCTCGGCCATCCAGATAATCGCGTCGAGGGTGTTGTAAAGAAAGTGCGGGTTGATCTGAGCCTGGAGGGCGCGCAGCTCGGCCTTCTTGAGATTTTCATGTTCTTTGATCTTGGCATCCAGTAGCTCCTTGATCTTGCCAACCATTACGTTGAAGCTCATCCCCAATTCGGCGATCTCGTCGCTATTATCAGTCCTCACGAGCATCTCCAGGTCCTGACGGGCGATGGTGGTGGTGACATCGTGAAGTTTCTTGATCGGCAAATAGATACTTTTTGTAATCCTCCAGGTGGCTACGATTGAGAACAGGATCGCTGCGATGAGCATCCCAATACCGCCGAACGCCAAGCTCGTAAAGCCTGTCTGCATGGCCTGATACTGCTGCTGCGTCCGGTTGACCTCAAACAGGGCGTACTCCTGAACAGCGTCCTCAATCAGTTGTGTGACAGTCCGAATTTGCTCTACTAGCACCAGGTTCTCTTCAAACGTTTTGTGCGCTGCGATCTGGATTCCGACCTGATCGATTTCCCCCCGCAGTGTTCCCAGCGTCCTCTTGATGACATTGAGCTTGACACGGCCTTTCTCCGAGTTGGTGTTGACGATCATCTGGTCTACGCGCTGATCGACATCATCCAGAACCGCATACTGGCTCCCCTGGCTGAACGGCTTCTTCCCAGCGATAATCTCCCACATCTCAGCGTCGATCGAGGGCTTTATATAACCATTGATGCTGTTTGCGGTTGTGATATTCTGAATGATCGTATCGTACTGAGCCTTGTATTCCATGCCTGGAATGCTTAGGAAGACGTACGGCACGCTCATGAGCAACACCACCATCAGAAGGGCCAGCAAAATCTTGCCGCGAATCGAAAGTTTGAGGCGAAGCGGCCACTGTCTGGCGGGGTGTCGGATTAGAGCGCCCAGGCATGTGCCTGCTGTATGGGCACGGCTCGTGATGCGCCCGAGAATCGATAAATGCTCGTCCATAAAGTCCCCTGTTATGCGGTAAAGTACCCAGGAGTGCCTGATAGTAGGATCAAATTGAGCGTACACAGAGCTTGCATAGGTTCGCGCTGGGAAGGTGCGGAGGAGCTAAGTCGTAGCGCTGGCCGACAAACCGCGAGATATTGTGCAAACTCTGAATTGTCCCCTGTAAGCTACGCACCTCGACGAAACTCGGTCGGCGGCTGCCCCACAACCTTACGAAAGACCGAGTAAAAATAGCGCGGGTTCTGGTAGCCGATCTGGTAGCCGATCTCGCTGGATGTCAGCGAAGTAGAGCGCAGCAGAGCGCAGCAGTTCGATCGCCTTGCGGATGCGTACGCTGGTAAGGTACTCGATAAAGGTTTCGCCGACCTCGCGTCCGAAAACGACGCTGAAATACGTCGGACTCAGCAGAACCTGAGCGGCCACCTGGCTCAACGAAATATCAGGGTCGGCATAGTGGGTGTCGATATAGGAGCGCGCTTTCGCTATCAGAGGGGCACCGTGGCACTGCTCCAACTGTTGATACTCGGCTGGGCCTGGACTTCAGCCGACTTATGGTGCTCACCGGTGCTGATTTGTGCGAGGGCCTGAGCAAACGACAACGAGATCGTACCCAGCCGTTCGGTCGCCCTGCCAGCCCCGACCACAGCCATGCAGCTAGTCCGCTCGGCCACCTGCCGCTGGATCAGATCACTCAGAGTTTGAGCTTCGCGCGCCAGGATATCGGGAGTTGCCCCCTTCAGGATCAGGATAGTCTCCTTCAAGCCCTGCCTGAACGATATGACCGAGCCCTCTTGGCCGATGATCTCGGCCAAGACCGCGTCGATCTGCCTACACACCGCGTACAGCGGCGTTTCAGGCGCACCGGGGGGCGGCACGGCCCGAACAACCATCACCTGATACCAGGGCGCGAGCAGGTCAATCCCCAGGTTTCGCGCCTGCTTAATGAAATCGGCGGGGCAGATGTTGCCCACAACCAGGTCGAGTAGGCAGCGTTCACGGAGCAGGGGCCGGTGGCTAGCCATTTGTGCCTGCAATGCCTCAATGTGGGCACTCACCTGGTGCTCTTCGTCGACCTGCCGGGCGATTTTGCGTAGCGCGGCGACCAAATCTTGCGGAGACACAGGCTTCAGGAGATACTCAGTTACACCGATCTGGATCGCTTCCTGCGCGTACCTGAATTCATCGTGGCCACTGAGGATAATAATCTTGGTTAACGGTAAGGTCTCCCGCAAGATGCGGCAGAGCTGCAAGCCGTCCATGAATGGCATCTTGATGTCGGTGATCACCGTATCGGGTCGCCGCTCACGGATCAGTGGGAGGGCGATCTCGCCGTCGGGTGCTTCGCCACAGAACTGATATCCAGCCGCCGCCCAATCAACAGCATCGCGGATACCCTCGCGCGTCGCGATTTCGTCTTCGACCAGAAATACTCTGTAGGTCATACGCAGCCCCCTTGATGCGTTCTTGTTTCTGCTGTTGGCTTCATACCGCGCAGTTATTACCGAATTGGAAGAGTCATGAATGGGCTCATTCCATCCTGGGCGTGCTCGTGCGGATGACCAGTTCGGTTGGTAGCGTGATCATATTGCCCAAAATCGGCATTGCAGTGCCGCCGATCTGGGACAGCAGGGTCTGTACTGCCAGAATCCCCAGCTCGCGCAGCGGCTGCCTAACGGTCGTAAGGGCGGGAGAAAAATACGCCGCCTCCGCTATATCATCGAAGCCCGCCAATGCCAGATCTTCTGGTACTCGTAGACCATGGGCATTGGCGTAATGGAGAGCACCCAGTGCCATCTGGTCATTGCTGGCGAACACGGCGTCCATCTCCGGGAACTTCTGCATTAGCTCGGCGAACGCCGCCTCGCCACTTGCAGACGACCAATCTCCAGAAGACCACTGGCGATCGGACACGGGCCATCCCCCACTCGTCAGCGCATCTTCCCAGGCTTGCCGGCGCTGGCGCGCCTCCAGCCACTCTAGTGGACCGCTAATCAGGCCGATCTTATGCCTGCCGAGCGAGAGCAAATACTCGACCGCAGCGCGTGCGCCGCTGTAGTTGTCGATGCTGATGGTCGTATATTTGGGGTTGGGTTGACTCTTCAAGAAGACGATAGGCGGGCACGCTGCAGGCAGCTGCGACTGGGCGGTGCTGATATTGCCGTTGACCTCGGGAGCCGCGAAGACTATACCTTCGACCTGGTGGGCAATCAACGTTTCGATGACCGGCACAAGATCGGAGGTGTCGAAGCGGGGCAGCTCTTTAATCATCAGCGCGTAGTTGGACTCCTCGCACTGCTCGGTGATCCCGTTCAGTGTCTGCGAGACCCCGATGTAGCGCAGCCCGGCGATAATGAGGCCAAGCGTATAGCTGTGCTGTTGGACAAGGCCACGCGCCAGCGCGCTGGGTTGATAGCGCACCAGGTCTATCGCCTCTTCGACCGCTTTGCGGGTTTTATCCGCTACATCCGGTCGGTTGTTGATCACACGGGAGACTGTCTGCGTCGAAACATTGCACATTCGCGCAATGTCTCGAATCGTAATTTTCTGTACGCGTTGGGTTGTCATAGCGCTCCTTTAGTGTCACGTCGCAGGGGTCTTCCGCGTCTCTCCTCCCAGGTGCTGTTGAAGCGAATCGGCCTCTTTACGAATCTCATTATACACGATGAGACCTTATTGTCAACGTTCCCGGGAACGATAACAATACCAGGAGGTTCTGTCACATTTCAGACAACAAGCTGATTTTGACTAAATTATTCCCCACTTAAGAGCAAAATTTGGCTATTGCAAACCAGGTTTATGGCCCTTTATCCTTTTATTTTAAGACTCTTTCCACTTTCTACTAAACCAAACTGTCTGTGGTCTGAAATCTGACAGAACCCGTAACCTCCCTCCTACTCAAACTACTTTTCACTACACTTATTTCAGAAATTACCAAGTTTGTGTATGTGGAGGATAGCAAATTGCTCGATTGTGAAGAAAAACAACACGCTGACCGTGCCAATCGTCGACTCCTTAAACGTGATTATCCCGATTGGACCCTCGCCCAACTCGCCACGCTCTTTCCCGTTCCATCACCTGGATCAAAAAATGGCTAAAGCGTCTCAGCCTTGCCACCCCTGCTGATCTTTAAGTACTGTTTAGCCTAAAACGTGGCCCTAAACTCCTGCGCCTCCCCCAAATCCTTGACTGTCAAAAACTGATCACTCCGCGTTCAGCCAAAGTCCGTGTCATTACCACAAATTGGCGACTCATCAAACCAGCACTTTCTTCAGAACGGCGTTGACAGGTTTTTAGACAAGGAAACTTATCAACTAATGGAATTGCCTCTTGCTAAGTATGTCTATGCTTCAATTAAATGCATTACAAGATTGAGGTCAAATAAGTGTCAAAAAACCGCGGAAGCGAAATTTTGTCGATACTTCGCTTCCGCGATAACAAAAAAGACCACTATATAGTGGTCTTTCGAGTATCTACTACAACATGTTGTGGTCTGGGTTGTAAAGTCGTAAGTACGGAAGCGACGGGCATTGCACCGTTATCTGCGACATTTTCAAAATTACACGCTCGGCAAGAAATCCTGGATCCCATTATGATTATTACCGAAAAATTAACCTCCGAACCTTCTAACTTTACTCAGAAGGCAAACTTAACCATACCTGTTGAGAAGTGGAGCGAGATTGCAATGCGACATGCCAACCACGAAAGCTTACGTCAATTAGCTCACGAATTTGGAGTTTCCCACGAGACAATACGACAGGTGTTGATAAAGGTGAGTTAATAAGCCAAAATCGGCTACTATCTTACTTTTTCAGGGTTTCAATCCTATGACATAACCGCTGAAATGAAACGGGATCATCTGAAGCATTATAAAGTGGTTCAGTCACCGATGATTTACTGGAGCGGCTCTTTTCGCAGGTTGGTATGCCTGATTAAGAGAGATTAGGACTTTGATTCCTCTTTTTTGTTCTAATTTGAACCTAAAATTGTAGAACAAATCCCGATTTTACCAAAATAATTAAAATAGTCAGTGGGACAAGCTAAGTACCAAAATCGGCTAAAATAGCTTCACTTTTTGGTGGATTGATATGGTAGAGTAAGGCATTACCGAAGCTCTTCTATCCTCAACTATACCAAAATAGGGAGTTTTCTGCCAATATTTAGGGCTGAGGCTATTCACTCGGCTGAATCCGTGATTGTTATTTGTTATCTTGGCTAAGTTATGGATCAGGAAAATTGCTGTAATCAATTAGTCCATGGGGCCAATAAGTATGCCCGATTTTTCTAAACGAGCTCCATCTGTTTGATAGAAGGAAAGGGCCGAGCCTGACACAACCGACTTATGAAGGCAAATATGAATGTCATAGTTTTTTGGGTGATAAGTTTTGCAGGATTTTGAGAATTGAAAACGTGAAGTGGGAGTTGGGAGCAATTCATGCTTTGGTGGGACAACTGGAAAATCGGTTTATGGCTATGAGACGAGGTAAATAGTGGTGGCGGTTCATGTTTTTGTAACCCAGAGCGCAGGAATACCAGTTGAATAAGATGGGGTAATAAAGGACCACTGCAACTCTGTTGTAGCACGCCGTGGTCTTTTATTACGAAAATAATCTAACAGCGTGAGTTAGCCATACAAACCCTTTTAGAAAGCTTATATGGATAACCCAAAGCAACTTATTAGCTAAAACAGAGTTATTGGAAGGACCGAGATAAAGATTGTTTACCAGTTGCATTTGTTATACCAGTATCCACTGCTATCTGCTAATTTTAGAATGCCTGGCACCTCGATAACTCAGAAGTATTTCCGTTGTTATCGGTGGCCGTAGCACTAACATAATGTCCAATTGGAAGGGGGTTGGTTAGGCTAAAGAAAGCATTGCCACTACCATCGGTTGTCACCTGAGCTGAACCCAGATATACCTGACCCTCTCCATACCCAGAAGGATTGCAAGCGTTGTTGGCATAAAAGTCCAGAGTTAGGGTAGTGTTAGCAACACTATTAAGAGTGCCACTTATTACCAGGTTTCCTCCGGTGACCAGAACTGAGGTTAAGACCGGGTTGTTTTGGAGGTTGTTTACACCGCTATCAACATCGCCAAGATCATTTTGATTGACTCCGTTATTTCCGAGATCAATTCCTAAGCCACCATTGCTGAAAATTGAGTTCCCCCTCATTTTGTTGCCCGTTGCCACACAATTAGCACCCTGCGTACAGGTTATAGATATACCGGCCAATGAATTGAAACCGATATTATTGGCTTCGTTCGACCCCACACCACCTAAAATGTTGTTGGAAGCACTGTCTACTAGAATGCCAAATCCTTGATTTCCTAGAGTAGTTGTGCCGTTGAGGTCAGTGCCAATAAAATTGCCTAGCACCTGGTTGCCAATAGCTCCACTCCCTTTGATTAAAACACCGTTGTTTTTATTGCCTGAGATCAGGTTACGAGACCCCGCAGTTATCCCTCCAATAATACTATTAGAAACACCATTTACCTCAATACCATTTCCCAGATTTGGCAAGGAAATGCTACCATTGAAGTCAGTACCAATCCGGTTACCAAGTACCTGATTGCCAGTAGCCCCAATTCCTATAATAAAGATGCCATTATAGCTATTGCCAGAAATCAGATTGCGAGATCCGGCGGTTGTTCCTCCAATAATATTATTGGGAGCACTATCCAAAAGAATGCCAGTTGCGCCATTTGGCACAGCAGCGGAACCGCTGGCATTGGTGCCGATGAAATTTCCCAGCACCTGATTAGTACTGGCATTATTACCATTGATGTATACTCCATTGTTCTTATTGCCCGAAATCAGGTTAGTGGCGGCGGCAGTATCTCCTCCGATAATATTGTTGGGAGCACCCGCTAACTCAATGCCAAAGCCTTGATTCGCTAAAGCAGTAGTTCCAGAGAAGTCAGTGCCAATAAAATTACCTAACACCTGATTGCCAGTCGCTCCACTCCCATTAATGTAGATACCATAAGAGTTATTGCCTGAAATCAGGTTGCGTGACCCCGCAGTTGTTCCTCCAATAATGTTGTTAGGCAGACCATTTATTTGAATACCATTCGCGCCATTGGGCAAGGTCGCAGTACCGTTGGCATTAGTACCGATGAAATTCCCCAGCACTTGATTGTTCCCGGTTCCACCGAAACCGATGAAAATCCCAGAATTGCTGTTACCTGAGATGAGATTACCGGATCCAGCAACTACTCCACCAATCGTGTTTGCACCAGCAGCATACATGAAAATCCCGTAGCTATTATTCAAAGGAGCAGTACCACTGGTATTAGTACCAATGTAATTCCCCGATACTATATTGTTGTTTGCGCCAGTGCCGATGATAAAAACACCATAACGGGCATTTCCTGCGATCAGATTTCGAGAAGTCGGGCTGGTACCACCGATAATGTTACCGGGAGCACCGTCTATTACAACCCCGTCCCCTAAATTGGGTAGGATAGCGGTACCAGTCACATTCGTCCCGATGAAATTCCCCCACACCTGGTTGCCAGTAGCACCTATACCGCTAATGTAGACACCACTAGTGCTATTACCCGAAATAAGATTACTAGACCCGGTAGTTATGCCTCCGATAATGTTGTTGGGAATGCCATTTACACTAATTCCACTTAATCCATTAGCCAGAGCTGCAGAACCACCTGCATTGGTCCCGATGTAATTACCCTGAATAGTGTTGCCTCCAGTGGTAGTGATCTTGATTCCATTGCCTGGGCAGCGGTTGATGACCAACCCTCGGATGGTGCTGTTTCCCCCGCTCAGAACAATACAATCTTGATTAACACTCAGATTAGCACCATTCAACTCAATTAAAGGTATCTCAGCAAACCCTGGTTGGGAAGTCCCATCCAAGATTAAGGGAGCTGTAATAGCTGGTAGTTGAGTAAGCGGTACAATTGTTACAACCTGACCGGGATTGGTGGGTATGTTAAAAACTATTTTGCTAAAATCTAGGTTTGAGTTTGCCTGAGTAAGAGCATCCCTTAAGGAGCCTTGCCCATCATTTTGGTTATTTGTAACTCGGAAAATAGATCCAACTGTGTCTACTTCAGCTTGCCAGTAGTTTGGATCGCTATTGGTAAGGTCGTCCCAGGCGTTTAGCCATTTCCAGCCAGGGGCATGGGGGTCATTGGTCACAGGGTCGTTATTAAGGGTAGGGGTTACATAAACCCAACCGGCATGACGCTGTTTGCTAAGCTGGACCACATTTTGCATTTCGTTAGTACCGGTTGGGGCAGTGTGGATTAAATGCCAGAACCGATTGGGCGCGTAATTAGCTACCCAGGCTGGATTAGCACAGCAACTATCAAAGCCATTTACATAATCGTTGTAAGAACCCTCAAAATTAACCAGAATATCTGAGGCTGTCATAAAACACTCAGGTGGTTGAATACCTGGATTAAGAGCCACGATGTTCGCAGCACCACCTTTAGCCTTTACATAGTTATAAATTCGCTGATAGGAAGGAGCCATCCAGGGGTCGTTTGGACTGTTATCCTGGGTAACACTGGTGCAATCAGGAGTATTATTAGTTTTAGTAATAACAGCATCATCAACAAAAATGCCATCAACGTTGTACCAGGCGAAATAGTTATCAATATCCTGTTTGATGCCGATGTCGGCCAGCCGGGTTCCAACATAATATGGATTCCAGCTTCTACTGTGTTTATTTGTCCATGTGTAACCAAGCACCGTAACCCCTCGAGCTTTGGCGAGATCTACCCGATCTTTAAGCTCCTGGTTAAAACCACCATTAGCAGGGTTCCAGGGATCAACCGTACCATCATAGGGATTTATTACTATAAGTTTGGTAGTATCATAACCTTGCTCCGGCGCATCCCAGTTGTTTCGAGCAGTCTGGTCCCAATGTAAATGATCTGGAAAATAGGCTGGAACGGCTATATTCTGAGTAAAGGCAGGATTTCCCGCCCGACTAACCGACAAATTAATTGTTAAAACTAGAACTACTGCGAAAATCTGGCTAAGAATCAAAGGAACCAGGAATTTTTTCATTTTGCTCATCCTTTTCGTTGACTTTTTGAAATATAGCTTTTGAGGCACTATTCTTTTTGAAGTTGCTCCATGAAAAATCTTATCTGCCAAAGGCTTTAGATTTCCCTGAACTTCCTAACCTTTTAAGTTTGTATCTGTTCTATCCTTATTATTAAGGAAAATCCTTTGTGTGTCCTTACTATGACTTCGGTTACAAACTTCCACTTACTTCCGTTTTTTAGGATCATTAAAAAATTGACCTCGAGGAGAACTGTTGGAGATCTTGTGAGTAGGTTATCAGTCTACTAAGGGTACCCGAAGTGCGAAGGGCCTAAAAACTTTTTGTTTATCGGATTTAGCGGAACCAAAAGAAACCTCAACCAATCTGCAAGTTGGGATTACTTTTGAAAAACAATCGATAGTTATATTAAGTTATTGTTATGCGTCTGGTGGAGTTAGATGAATAAGGAGGAACCTTTTAGAGTCTAATACGCGGGTCAAGAATAGGATATATTAAATCAATAAACAGGTTGCAAATTACGATGCAGACTGCCGATACAAGCACCGTCCCCATAACAAGAGGAAGATCCAGGTTGCCGAATGCCGAAGCCGCCAATTTACCCATCCCATTCCAACTGTATACCGACTCTATTACTACTACCCCGCCCAGAAACCCACCTAGATCCAAACCTAGCGAGGTTACTACAGGAAGCAAAGCGTTGCGGAGCACATGTTTATTGATTACGTTTTGCCAGGATAAACCTTTGGCCTGAGCGGTTCTGATATAATCATTATTAATTTCTTCCAGCACTTGATTCCGTATTAAACGAATATAAAAAATCGAACCACCTGCTCCAATTGTCAAAGCTGGTAAAATGATACTGCTGGGCTGATCACTCCCGCCCAGAGGAAACCATCTCAGAGTAAAACTAAAAAAATAAAGCAAAATCAACCCCCACCAAAAATTGGTAAGGTTTGCCCAATCAAAGTAACTAGCAGAATTAGCCGATCCAAAACCGAACCCTTTTTGAGCGCGGCTAAGATGCCGATTGGGATACTTATCAGAATCTCCGCCATTAGACCGGCAACTGCCAGCAAAAGAGTGTTTGGTAAAACTTTAATAATGCTTTCCATTACCGGGGTTCTGGTCCTATAAGAATTACCCAGGTCCCCTCTTATAGCATTCCAGACATAGCGCCCAAACTGGAGTGGCAAGGGATCATTTAATCCAAACTGGTTTTTGATTAATTCACGTTGTTCCGGCTTAATATGGATTCCGTAAGTAGCCGTGATTGAATCGGTGATGAGGTTACTTAGGGTAAAAGTAATTATTGTAATACCAAAAAGTACAAAAAGAGCTCCGACTATACGTTTGATAATATACCTGACCAACTTCATAGATGGGTCACTCCGTTTTGTCTCTCTTAATATTTTAGCGGGACAGCGTAATCGAGAAACTCAAAAATATAGTCATCATTTTGAATATTTTGAATAAGGATTCGACGCATCTTTAAAACCCTCGCCTATCAGAGTGAAGCCAAGAACCGTTAAGAATATGGCCATACCTGGAAATAATAAAATCCAGGGGGCAGAGCGATAATAGTGAGAACCATCTTGGATTAGATTACCCCAACTAGGTACATCTGGAGGAACCCCTGCCCCGAGGTAACTTAGCACCGCTTCCCCTAAAATAATGCCAGGAATAGATAAAGTAAACACTATAATCAATGGTGAGATCAGGTGAGGTACTATATGGCGCAGCAGGATACTGCGGTTTTTCACCCCTACCGCTCTGGCTGCCAGAATAAATTCGCGCTCCCGCAGGGATAATACCTGGCCACGAACTAGCCTTGTAATCCCCGTCCAACCTGTTAGCGATAATATCAGAATTACTACCCCAACCCCCGGTTTCAAAATAGTAGAAATAGCCAAAGCAAATAAAATACCCGGGAAAGCAAGCATTGTATCAACCACCCGGCTCAAGAAAGCATCGACCAGGCCCCCAAAATAACCTGAAATCATGCCCACCGCCGTACCGACCAGCAGCGTAATGCTATTAACCGACAGGGCTATAAATAAAGATAACTGACCACCATATAACAGCCGGCTCAAAATATCTCGCCCCAATGAGTCGGTACCCAGGGTAAACAAATCTCCCGGCCCGATGGGTTCACCCAGTGGAGTAAGACCCTCATCAAACTGTAACTTAGGATCATATGGAGCGAGCGAGGGCGCTGCCAGGGTAATCGCAAGGACCAGAAAAATTATGCCAAGCCCCAAAAGTGCAGGAATATTATGGCTAAACCTTTTCCAGAATCGACTAGTGGATTTTACTCGTTTTAATTCAGTTGGAAAATGACGATCTATGTTTCCGCCTGTATTTTTAACCTCGATATCTACCTTACCATTTGAGAACATTAGGATAATTCTTTCTACCTGTGTAGTGCATTCCAATAAGGTTAAGGCTCGGCTTATTCTGTAACCGAATATTTTCTGAACAAAAGATAGCCAAAACGGAAGTAACCGGAAGTTAGCTACCGAAGTGATAGTAAGGACGGGCCTGACTTTTTGCTTGATAATGAAGCAAGTTGCTGAAACAGCAAAAAGTATTTAAAACAGTTAGATTTTGGAGCGTTTTTATTTTAGGGAACTAAAAAAATTATATCACAGATCTATCCCTCA
>Ga0209512_1001431_pt1 | contig 29386 bp, 31 predicted proteins | sample frozenSSSSmetaG_FD_184142 | JGI IMG/M metagenome (GOLD analysis project Ga0209512, IMG submission 184142) | Glacier valley bacterial and archeal communities from Borup Fiord, Nunavut, Canada, to study Microbial Dark Matter (Phase II) -... | ecosystem: Environmental > Aquatic > Freshwater > Ice >...
GGTATAATTCAGACAACATTATCATTAGATAGGTCTTGTTGACATAAGCGGACCTATCTTTTTTTTACCATAAAACGCTACACCCTTTATCAAATAATATTTTCAGGCTACATTGTCGCCCCCTCAGATAAAATCGCCTTTAAATTACTAAGTTTTTCTTGAGAAGAGCTTAATGGTATAGAATACCTATTACTCAAATTCAAGTTATTGCTAGGAATAGCTCTTAATCCTACATTTGCTACATCATTAGAGCTAATTGTATTTCCTATTTGTTGTGGTATATTTAACAGCCCCTCCGAACTTACACCATTATGATTCGGAGGGGCTACTGAGGGTCTTTATTTTCCTCCGCTTGCCGAACTGGATTTCCTGTTACAAAAATTGACGGGGAACTTAGATTAGCTGGTGATAATTGTGGTAGAGGTTTTAAATGTTTTTGAATAAAATTTATTACACCTTCATAAATATCATTGCGTCTAGATTTAGGTTTAGCTATGGTGATATGGTCTTCATTAACAGGAACTGGCATTACATCCAAAAGCTTCGGGTCTGCACTACCTTCATCTACAACTTTATACCCTAATGTATCCCACGCTTCATAATAGACCTCTGTGGAAATTTGATAATTATATTTATTTACTTTTTGCCGATACCATACATCTAAGTCTCGCAACCAAGGATTGTTGTTCTCCAGCTCCTCAACACTCACTGTAATTCGTAAAATTTGATGGAGAATACCAACTGTGTTCGCTAGATGAGAACCATTATGTGGAGTTGCTAAAAATACGATCCCTTTAATTTTGTCAATAAACTCTCGTCTACTGTAAGTATCAGCATTTCTGAGAACTTCTTTAACTAATAGACCACCTAGGCTGTGAGTAACGAAAATCAGTGGTTTATCTTCGCCAATCTGTTCGTTTTGTAACGACTTCATTAAATTTCTAGCCTGGTCGAAACGTGGCATAGCTTTGCCTTTCCATTCAGAAAACTCAGCTTTATAGCCAAAAGTCCAGATCCCAACATCTTTTAAGTCTTCCCCAAGCCAATACAGCCAAGAGTTATTATCTAGTTTTTCTGCTGGATGCCAAGTTGTTAGAGGATGACCTCCCAAACCATGAACAAAAACTACATCCATTCGCCGATTGGGGTCATCGCATCCTAATATTTTAATCAAACCAGTCATGTTGCTTTCTTCATTAGGCTGCGAATTGGCGGAGGGTTTGCGACCAAACATACTAGCTTTCCTTAGTAGTGATATTACTATGATGCAGAGCCATACTAATTTTTCATTGTAAGTACCATACTTTAACCCATCTCAAAGCCGATTGAGGCAAATAGAGGTCAAGCCGAGTAAGGATCGTCACGTTGAGTTAGGTCGAGGGGGGGTCGTGCTCGTCTGACAACAGTATTCTACATGAAGTCAAACCTTCGTTGACTTCGGCTGATGAGAAGCGACCGCCATGAACAATCAGAAAATCATCAGTTTTGAGTTTTGATGCAAGGGGCGTCGAAGTTGAACGCGAGATCCACTCCTACTCAATTTTTGACGCAAGTAATATAGGTGCTATTTTTATCAGAGAGGCACTGAGATGAATTTTGGGTAAATTATGGGGTTTTTGTGGGGAGTCTGTAGGGAAGTTGTGGGGTTTGCTTCAATTGCATGTAGAGTGAAATCCTAATTTTTCTCAATAAGCTATGTTCATTGAGAAAAAAACTGCTTTTACGGACTTTGTGGAAACTCTATGGGGAGAGTGTAGGGAAGCTGTGGGTAGATTGTAGGGAATTTATGGGATAAAAGCGGTGAAATTTTGGTGATTGTCCGAGTCAACAATTTTTTCAAGAGTTTTTGAATTTATCGCACAGTACGCCCACTAGGGCATGAAAGTTTCAGACGCGGATTTTTGACCACGAGGAGTGATCGCGGTTTTTATCGAACACTCGTTTTAAATAAAAAACATAATAAAACGATGGTTCTAAAATAAATATTTTGGTGAAGACCAGGCGCGGCGTGAAGAAAATTCCGCTAGTCCATGAGGTTATCGGTAAGGCATCTTGTTGCCAGCCGATTGGGAGACTCTAAAAATTAATTAGCTAATCGCGGCTGTCAACAAGATGCTTATCTCCCGCTATGCCCGTGAGACTTTGACTCGGCATATGCCAATTTAGCTTAATATAGTTTTCTAGGACATAACATGTCCCAAAATGCACATATCTCGGCAGGCACCCAAGATTTTGCCGAACTGCGTCAACACTATGGAGATGAAGCGATCACTGAGATTGTCAGCCAAATTGCCATGATGTCTTTCTACAACAAATGGAATGATACGATGGCGACAGCGTTAGAAAAACCACCTCTTGACATGGGTTCTAGTTCCTTATCTTGGTGGAGTGCTAGCAAACATACAATGAGCTAACAATCAAAGACCATTGGTGATAAATTAAGGATATGATGCATTTGTCAATATACCTATTGACAGAAAATAGTGTCAAAAACCGTGGTAGAAAACCTCGTTTTTGGATTAGCGATCGCCTAAGCTTTGTACTCATCATTCACCTTTATACTGAAATCTCAGTACAAAGTTTAGTTGGATACATTGATTTTTACTCAATTTTCAGGGTAATTTCTAATTGACAAAAGTAATATTATCTTGAACTATCACAAATGATCTTAGACGAACTGATCGGGTAGTGGACATTTCTGTTCTAAATTCCGCAATCTCCGCATTTAAAGTTGATGGTGAGTTAAAAATCGGTATTATTAATCTTCAAAGCAGAATTTTTACACACGTTATTTAAAAGCAAGCAGATATTAGATGATGGTACAAAAGCAACTGGAACAAGTGGATACATCTTTAGCTTGGAAGTCGGAGAATGGACTTTCTCGTCTTTATCACGGTGATAGCTTAGAAGTCATGGCTTCGCTACCAGAAGAAAGCGTGGACTGTATTTGGACTGACCCACCATACAACCTTTCTAACGATGGTATTACCTGTATGAGCGGTCAAATGGTTAAGGTTAATAAAGGCGAGTGGGACCGTAGCCGTGGTATCGAGATGGATCATGAATTTAACAAAGCATGGCTGGCTGCTTGTTATCGGCTTCTCAAGTCAACTGGAACTATTTGGGTAACTGGCACAATACATGTGTATCCATCAGTCGGATTCGCCATGCAACAATTAGGTTATCGTATACTTAATGACATAGTTTGGGAGAAGCCTGCTCCGCCCCCTAACTTGGGTTGTCGATGCTTTACTCACTCCACAGAACTCATAATTTGGGCAACAAAAGCACAAAAGGGTAAAGAACGTTACACATTTAACTATGAAACAATGAAAGCTGAGAATGGGGACAAGCAGATGAAAAATGTTTGGAAAATGTCTACCCCCAGCAAAGAAGAGAAACTTTACGGCAAACACCCAACTCAAAAGCCTGTTGAACTTGTTGCACGCTGTCTGCGGGCAAGTACCAATCCAGGAGATTTAGTATTTGACCCATTCTCGGGTTCATCTACTACTGGAGTTGCAGCATTAGCATTAGGTCGCCATTTTATCGGGTGTGAGGCAGATGAAAACCATATTGAGCTTTCGCGTCAGCGTCTTATGAATCCCTACAGGTTCTCACCAAAACAGTGCTTGTTATGGAACGAGTAGAAGCAATTGAAAAACTAAGGAAGCTTGTAGGTGAAGACCTACGACCCTTAGCAGATCTTCATAAGGTGACAGTTTGGAGCGAGGCAGGCAAGAAAAATAAGGGTTGGGCTGGACAAACAATTGAGCGTTTTTTGGGATTAGCGCTAAATTCATCTCGATCACCTAATTTTGGAAGTTGGGAACTTAAAGTAATTTCACTCAAACATAAATCGCCAACGGTGCTTAAGGTCAAAGAGACAATGGCAATTACGATGATAGACCCGATAGAAGTTGCAGCAAAGGAGTTTGAGGATAGCCATCTTTTCAACAAACTGCAAAAAATTGTCGTCGTTGCCAGGGTTTTTGAAGGTCAGAGTGAGAGTTGCTCGCTGATGCATTCTGTTACTTCATTCGATCTCGATCATCCGGAAATTTACACTCAGGTGAAGGCAGATTACGATCGTGTTAGAGATACTATTAAAAATCAAGGGTTTGTAAAGCTTACTGGCAAAATGGGTGTGCTAGTGCAGCCTAGAACTAAGGGACCTGGGCATGGAAGTATCTCTCGCGCTTTTTACGCACGAAAAAGCTTTGTTGCTCATATTCTTGGGGAAGGTTATTCTATTCCACTCCCTGTTACGCCTTAAATTATTGAAAATAAGGGTACTTATGAGCTTTGCCATCCTCGTCCCAGAAACTATTTCAAATCAAACTCCAATTACCTAAGAGCCTAAAGTTTGTACTCAGAGAAATCGTGTAATGACATTTTGTAAAGTAATCTTGTCACCAAGTAGACTTTTAGTGTAACAATATACTTATGGATTAACTTGTGAAATATGGATGAATATCTTTTAGAAAATTCAAAATATTTTTACATTTGTTAAATTTACTTTTTGATTTATTAAAAATATTTAATGTATGCAAAATAAAAAATCTTACCTTGTTTTTGATTTAAGTTCTGATTGTTCTTTTGGTGAAGGTCTTGGAGTTTATACATCTTATGATCTTGCAATTAAAGCAATGCAAGATCGTATTAGTGATTATAGTGACGTAGATACAGACATCTATTTACATTGCTTTTCAATAAACCTTGATGATCCTGTATGTCAGTACAGTCCAATAGCTAATTACTCTGAAGGGAAATGGGATATTTATCAACAAACTTAATGCATATATTGGGGTTATTTGTACAAACCCTCGAAAAAGGGAATTAAGGGTTTTGAGCGAGAATGGTGCCCACCTTTGAATTAGCGTATAAACAATGATAGCTATATGTTTGGGAAAGTATCAGTACTCCTTAGAGGATCTAAGAAATAGCTTTTGAGACATGAAAAGAGACACAATACAAGTATGTCTCAACTAGTATAGTTTTTGAGACACATTTTGTTTGCTGACAAGGGTTTCAAGGGTATAAAACCAAGCTCCCTTTTTCACTAATCACCTTTTTCGAGGGTTTGTACAAATAACCCCTATATGATAAAATTTATTTTAGCTTACCTCCAAGATCTAAGAAATGAAAGATTATATATTTAAGTAATTCATCATCTGATTTTTCATCTAATTCTTTCTCTACTTGATCAAATTTAAGCTTTTTAATATCTACCGCAGTCCAATATGCCATGTGATACAAAGCATGAAAATCCCAACCTTCCGGAAGGTTGTGCCATTCTTCCTGATGTGGTTTTGTCTTTTTATGCCCAACTCTGGAAGTAAATTGTTCAAATAGTTCTTTTACACTAATTTGCATTTTTAATACCTGATAATTTTTACTTAAACGTGAATAATATTTATTCTCAGACACCATTTTATTATACTTATATAATTATTATGTAGAGTAAAAACACGGAAAAAACCATCATTGGTAGTAACCGACCACGGTGTTGTCGTAGGTTCAAACACAATGCATTCCAGCAATTGAAGGAGGGGGAGTGAGTAGCGGGTGCTGAGTAGCATTGGAACCAAAAACGGTTGCCCGACGAGATACGGACAAAAACCTGCAAGATAGTCTGAAAAACCTTATCCCATATAGGTTTAAAAATTTGCTACATTAGAGTCAAGAAGTCGTTATTTACAACGGAAAATCAAGCCTTTCCACATCATCTTGCAGGTTTTTACAGCCATCTCGGCACGATGCCTACTTAGTTTCTGTCCATCCCTGAATAATCGCTACTAAAATGTTAACTATTGGATTGTTAACAGCCTCTTTGAATGTTTCAGTTCCTCCTGACTTAAGTGCATTAATAACCCGTGCTTTTAGTGTTGGATTACCATTGATTTCGTCTGCCGCCTTAGCTGCAATTGTTACTCTTTCTAAGTCTGTTGTAGCTGGATTGGTTTTTTCTAGTTGCTCTAGTAGAGCCTGAATATCTTTTGCAGCTTGAGCAAGATTTTGATTTGATTCTAAATTTGTGGTTACATTAATATCGTGACCATTAATTACATCTCCGCCAATATTATTCGCGTTTACTTTTTGGATATAATCACTCATATAGACCTTTCTTACTCTTCAATAGATTTGATATTTTTTGCTTACGCTTATTCACTTTTCTGGCTGATATTGTAATAATTTCAGAATTTTGACTATAATTCGTCAAGACGCTTTTTTCTTTCAAGACGCTTTTTTGTTTCAAGCGCTTCCCTGTGGATTCTACTTGCTTCAGAAACTTCAATACCGCTTCCATTAATGACATGTCCCGTTATATTGTTAGCAGTAATAGACATTTGATAAGTATTTTCTTTTTCTTCAGACTCTATAAAGTCATAAATTCCTAAAGCCGCCTCTTTGATGCCCCGTTTGTCAGTTGTCACAAATAGTCTTTTGTCTCCCGAATTTAGAGTGATAAGAAAACCATAGTGCTTAGGCTTAACCAAATTCCATAACATTCCACCAATTGAAGCACTAATTAAAAGTAAACCAAATATTTGATTTCCAAAACCTGCTATGGGACTCAGAGCAAACAGTATAATAAGAAAAATCCAAGGAATAGACCCAATATTTATTTCACCTTCTCCAAACCCTGCGATATTATGGGTTTGGTACACTTCTGTTCCATAACGAACAGTTTTTTTAGTAACACTAATAACTTGCTTGTCGTGTAAAGCTATAACTTGACCTGCTTGAGAAGATGTAGTATCAGACATAATTTTTTCTTTGTGTTTAGTTATTTTTTGAGCAAAGAAGAATATTGACGATAAAATGTGGTGATTTCAACCCTGGGGTTATTTGTACAAACCCCAGATTCTGAGTAAAAAATAAAATACCAATTAAATAACTGCCATAAATACTAGTACTATTTTTGACTCATTATTAGTATTTTCTCGTAGGCTGGAGCAAACTGTCAATCTGAATAAGTACCGTATACTGCATCGCAAACGCGCCTTTGCACGCGTTCAGGAGCCATATTACTCACAAAAGCAAAGTATATTTTTAGAAAAGTAACCAGCAGAGGGTGACTCATTGCCTTAGTTTCCATCCAGCATGTGTTTGGCAGCCGCTTTAACCTAATTAATTTTGAGGATCTCCCAGTCGGCTGCTAAACACATGCACTACCGATAATCTCATGGGCTGGTGGGATTTTCTTAACGCCGCGCCTGGTCCTCACCAAAATGTTTATTTTAGAACCAGGGTTTTATTATGTTTTTTATTTAAAACGTTGGTTCGATAAAAACTGCGATCGCTCCTCTTAGTCAAAAATCCGCTTCTAAAACTTTCATGCCCTAGTGGGCGTACTGTGCGTAAAAATCAATTCCGGTTTTTTTGGCTGTCTATGCCCAGAAATCTACTCATCTAAGCCAAAGTCTGTCCAAAGAATGTCCAAAGAACGTCCAAGACTTGTCCAAAGTGTGTCTCAAAAATGCCGATTATTGCTCTCTGGCTGTACTTATTCTCAATGTACATACCTTATTGAGAAAAAATGGTCAATTGTAATTGATCGTAGTCTAAGCATTGTCCAAACTTTGTCCAAAAAGTGTCCAAAACTTGTCCAAAAATTACATCAGTATGCTCTTAGTCAATACAATAACTAAGCTTACGTAGACAGACAGCAGATAGGTTTTAAGCTTTGACGGTCAATGACACTCGCCGCTCCTTTGTTGCTGAAAGTTTGAAAACGTATAGCGGCTGACGAGCGAAGCGAAGTGCAGCAAAATATCAAATCCAGAATAAATTTGGGCTTTCAGACCATTGTGCTGGAAAAAAGCACAGATATCAGATCAATACCTGAATTGGACTCTGTATCAGATTGATGCAGAGTCCCATAGTTCTTACTTCTTCTTAACCAGAAGTTCTATGAACCTGTTGAATTGCTCCATTAATTGGATGCCAAAGTATGAAGCCACACAAACTGTGACACAGACTAATGTGAGAGGTGCTAACTCACCCAAAGGTTTGAGTACTGCTGGATCGAGAAGGCTAGGGGTAGCTTCTGAGTTAACAGAAACTGTTGGAACTGGGGACGTTGGCGCTGACTCTGCCAAACCTATTAGGTTGAGATTGTTCATGTGTTACGTTTATCCTAAGATTTTTATTCGGCTCTTGCCTTTGCATACGATAATGCATTTTGGCGGGAGCTGTTTTCATTTCTACTGTCTTTAACCTTGAGAGAGTAAGCACTTCAGAACCTTAGTTGTGTACAAGGTGCGTAAGTACTAATGTGTCCAGGTGCATATCCATATGACTTTTTATGCGTATGGCAGTGTCTTTTCCTGCGTACCACTACTGTATTTTCCTGCGTAGCGGGTTATGCTGTCTGGTGCATATTACCTACGCATTAAGTACTTACAAAGGTAATCACATTAACGAGCTCCTTATTCAAAATGAATACATGGATTATAATCTATGAAGTCGTTTAGAGATAAGTATCTGTCAGAATGACTAAGACTTATCTCTTGGTCAAAAGAAAATGGTATTTAACCTAAATCTTTACAATTCTTTACAAATTCAGAATCCTTACATTTATGCCACAGGCATCTAAATCGCAGAAGATCTGGAAGCGCCCTACAGATGACGCAAAGTCGGTTATTTTTCTCCATTCAGGCTTGGATGACTATGGACTTGATGTATACGAGTTCCGAGTTATGGCTCATGTCGCTCGTAGAGAATCAAAAAAACAAGGCAAAGGCTGCTTCGCCCGACAGAAAACCATTGCTGAAACTTGCAACATGAGTCACAGAAAAGCTCAGGGGGTTCTTAGAATTCTTTGCGAAGCTGGATTACTGGAGAAGGAACACCAAAAAGGAAGTACCAACGTCTACAGAGTCGCTCCACCTAGTCAGTGGAAGGAACCTAGTGAATTACAAACAATTCGGAACAAGGCTAAGTCTGATGAGGATAATTTCACTTTAGTCCAAGGAATTGACTTGCTTGGGGTACAGGCATCATTGGAGGAAACATTGTCTTAATGATCCCAGAGGCTTGGCTTAATTTATCAACGATATATCGGATAGTCTCACCCGTCAGCCGATGCCTGTTGTTGGTAAAGCCGAAAACAGCGGCGCGTTGTGCGGCATGAGCCGGGGTGAAAGTCGCTTCGTTGGAAATTCTACCTGTTGCATGTCCGATGGTTTCCAGGCACGTTCCCGGCGACTTTCTTCAAGTTGCTTCGTTGGAAACAGAAACTTCATTTCCCGTTTTAAACGCTGCCGTTCCCAGCAACAAAGTCATTATGTTTGAAGATTATTTTTGACAAGCTTACTGCGCTTACCGCCCTTCAATAACCTGCCATTTGTGCGCTAGTTCCACCAAAATGCCCAATTGTAGACGGAGGAATTCACGTTTGAAGATATGTGGTAATAAATAAATAGAATCCTGCGCTTATGAGGTAGTACATGGAACCAATTACTGTTGGTGCGATTACGCTGGTAACTTTGCTGGGAAACAAAGCATTAAATAAGGTAGGCGATAAAGTAATTGATGTGGTATTTGAGCAAGGCGGTAAAGTAATTAAACTGCTCAGACTCAAATTTCCAGATACAGCAAAAATGCTCTCTATAGCAGAAAATCGAGCATTTTCCCTAGGACAGCCAGAGAATATTGGAGAAGCTGTTTTGGTGAAAAAAATCGAGTCAGCAGCATCAGCAGATCCAGAAATCAAAGCGGCTGTGGAAGCTTTGGCACTCGATGCACAAGTAGCAGCTAAAGAAAATCCGCAACTTGCCGCAGCAATTCAGCAGTTAACAGAGGCGGTCAAAGTCCAACATCCTAACATTATTAATGAGAATTGGCAGGGAATAAATTTTAAGAATGCAAATCCTAGCATCAGTAACAATACTTTCAACTTTGGCAGCAAATGACCACAGAAGATTGGAATGGAATAAATTTTAAAGACTCAGATCCCATTATTAATAACCCAACTTTCTGTTTCAATCGGTCTGAACCAGTTACTCAGTCAAATCCCCCAAATAATCTTCAGTTTATAGGGTCAGCCAACTTTGTCGGACGAGCACATGAAATTACCATACTGCGTGAAAATTTGCAACGAACAGGCGCTGTAGCTATTTCTGCTGTTTCTGGTATGGGAGGTGTCGGTAAAACTGAATTAGCAACGCAATACGCTAGACTTCATGAACAGGACTATCCTGGTGGTATTTGCTGGTTATCAGCCAGAGATTCAGATTTAGCTGCTAGTATTGTGCAGTTCGCGCAGCTAGTAATGAATCTGCAAGTCCCACAGCAGGATTTTCGTGGCAGAATATTGACTCTCACTGAACAAGTGGCGTGGTGCTGGCAGAATTGGCAACCACCAGAGGGACTAGTATTAATCGTACTAAATGATATCCAATATTTGAATAGTTGTCGAGAGTTCCTACCAAAAACTAACCGTTTTCGGGTGCTGATGACAACGCGCTCGCGGAATCTAGATCCTAATATTGAAGAAATTTCCTTAGATGTCCTGTCGCCAGAAGAGGCTTTGGAGTTATTGACAAAACTCTTGGGTACGTTGCGAGTACAAAAGGAACTAGAAGTAGCAAAACAATTATGTTCATGGCTGGGATATTTACCTTTGGGGTTGGAGTTGGTTGGGAGGTATTTGGCGAAAAAACCTCCCAACTGGTCTTTAGCCCAGATGTTGCAACAACTCAAAGAACAATCACTGAACAATGTTGCCCTCAACTCTTCACAACAACAAACCCTAAGCACTGCACAGCGAGGAATTTTAGCAGCATTTGAATTAAGCTGGCAGGAACTTTCGGTTGCAACACAGCAAGTTACTGTATTACTAAGCTTGTTTGCACCAAATATCTTTGCTTGGGAATGGGTAGAGTCTGCAAGTAGATTGCTCAATTGGAGTTTGACTGATGTTGAAACAGCGAACGAGCAACTATATAGACTCTATTTGATTCAATCGGTAGAGGAAACAGAAGCTCAGTATAAAATTAGAATTCATCCCTTAATTCGCGAGTTTTTGAAAGTTAAACTAGCAGCACTTGGACAAGATCTTGATTTGAAAAGTGCTTTTGCAGAAACTTTTGTTGCGATTGCGAAAGATATCCCCGAATTACCAACTCAGGAGTTGATTACAAGAATCAAAGATGCTATTCCACATTTAGTAGAAGTAGCACAAAACTTGATTTATGCAGTCAGCGATCAGAATTTATTTTGGGTTTTTGTTGGCTTGAGTAGATTTTATCAGGGGCAAGGATTATATGCGCTTGCAGAACCTTGGTATAAGCAATGTGTATCAGAAGTACAAACCCGCTTGGGATTCGAGCATCCTGATACCGCCCAAAGTTACAATAACCTGGCTCTACTTTACGAATCTCAAGGAAGGTACAGCGAAGCCGAACCATTACATAAAAAAGCATTGTCACTTACGCAAAGGCTGCTGGGATTCGATCATCCCGATGTCGCTACAAGTTACAACAACCTAGCAGGACTCTACGAATCCCAAGGACGGTACAGCGAAGCCGAGCCACTGCATAAAAAAGCATTGTCACTTAGACAAAGGCTGCTGAGAGAAGAGCATCCCGATGTCGCCCAAAGTTACAACAACCTGGCTCTACTCTACTCAAACCAAGGACGGTACAGCGAAGCCGAGCCACTGTATAAAAAAGCATTGTCACTAATGCAAAGGCTACTGGGATTTGAGCATCCCGATGTCGCTACCAGTTACAACAACCTAGCTGTGCTCTATTCAAACCAAAGACGGTACAACGAAGCTGAGCCACTACATAAAAAAGCATTGTCACTCAGGCAAGGGCTGCTGGGATTTGAGCATCTCGATGTCGCCACCAGTTACCACAACCTGGCAGGACTCTACGAATCCCAAGGAAAGTACAGCGAAGCCGAGCCACTGTATGAAAAAGCATTGTCACTGATGCAAAGCTTGCTGGGATTCGAGCATCCCAATGTCGCTACCAGTTACAACAATCTGGCAGGACTCTACTCAAAACAAGGAAAGTACAGCGAAGCTGAACCACTATATAAAAAAGCATTGTCACTCAGGCAAAAGCTGCTGGGATTCGAGCATCCCGATGTCGCTACAAGTTACAACAATCTGGCAGGACTCTACTCAAAACAAGGAAAGTACAGTGAAGCTGAACCACTGTCTCAAAAAGCATTGGAAATTGCTTCAAAGAGTTTAGGGGAGAATCACCCTAACACAATCACTATGCATAAAAATTTAAAATTTCTATATGATAATCACGCTTAACACAATTTAGTTGGAAGTTATAATTTATCTGATGGCGCTCCATTTAACTAAATGAGCCATTTGGTGGAATATAAGGATCAAAGTCTTAATCTATCGTGGTTGTGCTCAGTTTCAGTTCGTCAAGCACGCCCAATTTTTAATCCATCCACAATCGCTTGTACACCGTCAGCATATTGCTCCCAACTAATTGGGTTGTGCATGTCGAGGATACCTAAGCAAGCCAGCAACATTCGCTCCATGTGTTCTTTTTTCGGGCTGGTGTCAAGCGTTGAAAAGACTTCGTACATGGTCGCAGCAATTGCTTTTATACTGTCCAAGTCGTTAGGATTAGCTTGATAAATCTGATTAATTGCTTGTATTTTGGATGCTAAAGCTTTAATAACAACCAAACGGCTGTGTGTAGGGATGACTTTTTCATGATGGTACAAAATCCGACTAATATCAGATTTGCTGTTGGTGATCAAAATTGATTTGTCCGGGCGATACTGTAGCATCTCAGCACCTCAACAACCATGATTATTATATAACGAGCGAAGGTGAGTAACCTCAACTTTTATCTCCTTAATCCCCGTCTTGGCTGTTGCTGTTCTTCTTCTCGGTGTTGTAACCGCTGTTGCTCCTGATTCCAAAAATTAATTAAGTCCTGATTCCAGTCAGTAGATTTACTTTTGGAACGAACAGTAGAGTTAGGTAACTGCTCCATGATTTTTTGCGCCATCAGCTCACTTGTAGAGTCATTGCCCAAGGCAAGAATTACCGCTCGCTCTGGTAAATCTTTCAGGAATTCTAGCGGCACATTTGCGCCCCCATCTGTAGATAAATAAAGAGTCTTTTTTGACTCACTCCGGTCTAATACTGCTTTTGACATAGCATCAATCGGAGACTTGACTAACACCACTCGTTGAATTTGCTCATGTGATTGTCCACGCGCAAAATAAAACCATCCCTCAGACCTCTTCGAGCCACGGGCTAGCCCCTTAAAACTGTTGTCGGTTCCGGTAGTACCTCGGAGTGATGCTCCGGTAACTTCTTGCTCTGGTAAGGTACGGCGAATAAATACAACATTCGCTCTCTCGTCAGCGTAAATTAACCCCAAGTCATGCAGATTATCTATCAGACTACTTGGCAACATTCTTTCACTCTTCAGGTATGTTTTTACCTGTTGCCATTTGTCCACATCTTGCACGGGTGGATTGAACTGACTAACTGGCTCTGTGTCGGCAATAACTTTTACATGGTAACTCGCAGCTTCCAACATAGCTGATTCACCCAAGCGCTCATTTAACCATGCTATGGATTGTTTAAAGTCGCACTGGTTAACGTGCATCACTAGGTCTATCGCACCTCCGCCGCCTTTCAGGTGCTGCCAATCATAAAACTTACTACCAGTGATGCTTATAGTATGCTCTTGAGATTGCCACTTACATTTATCTTTGGTGTCTGGGTATAAACATAATTCTTCAGCCACTCGTTCTAGTGGAATGTCTCGAACTTTATCAGCTAAATCTTTATACTTACTTTTCCATATATCAGCTTGATTTTCTAAATAAGATACCTGACGTTCTAGTTCTATAATTCGTTTATCTTTTTGTTCTAAATCTTTTGATAGGGCTAAAGCTGTCTTTTCCATCTCCTGCTTTTTCTTAATCGCCAGTTGACGGTCTGCTAGCTGGTACTGGATGGTTTGCACGTCTAATGTCGCATCAGGCGATTTGGTAACGGCAGTGTAATATTTCTGAACTTCTGTATGTCTGGCTTTACTACCCTTGATACCTCGCACCAGTCCCAAAGGTTTCATTGCCGCTGCAAAATTATCTTGAAGTTTACTTAAGCTATGGCGACTGCCACCAAGCAAGCCTCTACAGTTTAACTTTCCTTTTTCATCTAGAGGCACCAGATAAGCATGAATGTGTGGAGTAGATTCGTCTAAATGGAGTTCGGCTCTAACAATGCGGTCGCCATAGTTATCCGTCAACCATTTACAGGCTTGATGTTGAAAATCTGCTAAACGTTCTTGTTCATAATGTCCCGCCTTAGTTGGGTCGCTCGGACGGAAGTATTCGGGGCTGGCGGTCAAGAGAATTTCTACTGCCAGCACAGCGTTTTTCCGAATCGTCTGCTCACCGATACGTTTTCTTACTATGGTTTCTAAATCTGGGGTGTTTGGGCTATCTGGTTCCCCAAGAATTCGGATGTGTTGTTTATTTGGGTCGGCATTTAATGTGACCAATTCCCTGCTAGCATGTTTTGCAGATCCATTAACACCCCCTGCCTTCAGCTTCTTGATTCTACAAATCCCATAAGCCATGCCCTTTATCCCCAAGTAGCACAAATACCATTATCGCTCAACGAGGGGGCTTGATGGGTGCCCCTGCTGGCGAACGTGACAATTTTGAGCGCAGCGACCCCGTAGGGGCAAAATTGTGGAGTGAGTAAATTAAATACAACTAGGGCGATACAATTTTTCGGTAGCTCCGGCGGGGTATATGGGGCATGTTTTCGCTACTGTGAAAAAGAAGACTCATGAGCGCCCTTGCAAATTAATTTTGGTATTTTTTGGTTCTCGTTGGGCGCTTGTTTTTGGATTGTGGCACTATACATAGTATAAACGCGGTGCAACTCCAATAAAAACAATGGCTTCAACTAAAGTTAATCAGAAGATTCCTATTGATACAGTTCAGGTGACTCTCTCTAAGCTAGATAAATTAGAGCCAAAGCCTAAAGATGAGCTAACTCTCCGGGAGTCTATCAGCCTTTTGAATGACAAACTCCATAGCGCTTTGAAGAAAGGATACAGCTACCAAGATTTAGCTGAAATACTTGAACAACAAAAAATACTGATTTCCGCAACTACTCTCAAGCAGTACTTAAGCGAGATTGATAAAGAAAAACGTGGGCGCAAAGTCAGGACTAAACCTGGTATAGATAAACAATCTCCTCAGTCAGTCTCAGTAGAATCTACGCTCCATTCTCCTGACGTTACAAAACTAGAACTGTCACAACCTCCATCAGCCATTGAGCCAGATGATGTTACTCCTTTAAAGTCAGATAGTAAACCAGTCAGTGTCACGCCTGCATCCGACACATCCACTAAAACTACTCGACGAAATAAAAGTAAAGTAGATAAAGACATCGCTGATGATTTCAATAAATATTAGGGGCAGCTATGGGAACTATTCATTTGATTGATGGTGAGAAAGGTGGAGTCGGTAAGTCTCTTGTTGCACGGACTATGATTCAGTACTGCCTGGACAAAAATTTCCCCATGATTGCTGTCGAAACAGACCGAAGTAATCCCGATGTAGCTGGAATTTATAAGGGGGTCTGCCAGTACGCTGTTTTCTCTGAGAATGAGCGGCAAGCAGATAAAGCAGACAGAGTTTTTGAGATGGCAGTTGAAAAACCTGTGATTGTCAACCTAGCTGCCCAAGCTCATCGGGCGGTTAAGGATTGGATTGATAAAAATCATTTGATGCAAATTGCTCCTGAGCATGGGGTAAAGTTTTGTAAGTGGTTTGTTTGCAACGGAGGTTATGATAGCGTCAACTTGTTCGTCCAGTCACTCAACAGCTATGATTCCAGAATGCGTCATGTGTTGGTTAGAAACTGGGGTGTATGTGACGAGTGGACACAGGTTGAAGAAGATGAGTCATTAAAGAAATTTATCAAAAAGCAGCGGTTTGATGTGATTAATTTCCCGAAGCTAGCCTACAAGGAGGGATACATAATTAACCAAAAACGTATGCGGTTTGACCAGGCACTCTTGTATAAGGATTTTGGAATAATTGGTAAGCAGCGGGTTGTAAATTTTTTGAAAGAGTCTTATACAGCTTTTGACCAATATTGGAGTAAATAATTAGCCATGAGTAAACTGAACACCAAAGCTCAAGCTCTCTTAGATAGTTGTCTATCAGCCGAGTCTCCAGAAAGTAAAGCTAAAATCTATGAGATTATAGCTCTCAGTGGACTCGACGCTACAGACCCTATGTTCCTGGTCTTAGCTTTGACTGGTCAGTTACGCGTACTGCTGGAAACTGCTCCGGCTGACTTATCTCAACTGTTATCCGATTGGAAACTACAACTCATAGAAAGTATACAGGAAATCAAAAAAACAACTCGCTCGCTGGAACTGACACAACAATCACAGGCGGAGATTGTTCGCGGGAATCTGGAGCAGGTTACAGAGGGCTATGCTGAGAAAATAAAACGTGTCGGTATGGCGACTGTTTCAGCAATATCTGAGGCAAATAATGAAACTCTCAAGCAAGCGAGTGTTGCAGTACTCAATACTACACAAATGAATGCTGAAGTTGTGAAGCTTACTGAGTCTATTGAGCAATCTAGAATGGAGAATTCTCAGGCAATAAGGGCTTTGCTAGAGAGGGTAAATTCACCAATACAAACTCTTCAGACTGTCACCAGAGAAGTCAGTCAGGCTACTGGCCAGATTCAAAGTCTTCAAGATAACACTATGCTCATTACGGCTTTGCGGTGGCTTTCTCCTTTGTTGGCTCTTGCACTCGTCGGCGTCTGCGGTGTTTGGTCTGGTGTTTGGTTGATGAGCAGTAAGATTGATGAGCCAACTGAAGAGTTTGGACGTAATCTCGTGTTATGGAATACAGAACAAATTCGTGATTGTCGTCTAGATGTCAAGCCAAAATGTACTCTTTGGATATCTCAGCCACCGGAAAAATTGGACAAACAAAAAACCAAAAAGTAGCCAGTTTCATAGTTTCCGCTCTCCATTGAGCAGAACGAAGATAATTGCAGACGGTACATCGCTTTCAAAACAAATAATGACGAGGAAGCCGTATGCATTCGTAAATCTAATTAAACTTCCCGCCGCACTGACACTCTCTGAGAGATTGACGAGCGGTAACGGGGGAAAGCTGTCAGAAAGAATGACGGCTGACTTCAAGGATTCGGGTGAATTCATTATTTACAGCTTCACCCCCAAAGCAATTAGCTCCTTTTTACACAGGGGTGTGCATTCGCTTGCGGGATAGCTGCCATATGCCATATTACCTGCCGGTTCTCCATCCAGAAATACATGCGAATATCCTTTGTGTTCAGTCACTAGTGCTGGTTGGCTTTGGATCATCACCCAGGAACCGACTGGCGGTAGGGGTGTTGTTTCCCCTTCTGGTCTGTTACTCAACTCGACTGTTACCTGACTTGAGTTACAGAGATGAGTAACACCTAGAGTCGGCTCTCCTTCTACGTCCTGGGCGTCTTTATTGTCCCTGTTACTCATCTTTAATGAAGAATCAAACTTTTCGTCAGTGTTACTTGGAGCAAACGATCTGGCATTGTTTGTTTTTTCTGTTGTCTCCTCCTTTTTTAAAATGTCCGGAATAGATGAGTAACTTGAGTAACAGTCTGATTTTAAATCCCCAGAACCATTGCTGTATATAGCCTCACTGGTGTTACTCATCTTGTTACTCATCTCTAAAGTCATATTTGGGGCAGAAATCCCAGAACCATTGCTATATATAGATTCATCCGTGTTACTCATCTTGTTACTCATTTCTGTGGGGACTTGAGTAACAGTCCTCAACCAGCGCTTAACTAAGACTCCATCAATTCGTTTAGGCTTATAATCAAAGCCAAGTTGCCGCATAATCCCGCCAATTCGGTTTTGAACTTTTTTATCGATTTGGTTGGTTTCAAATTCCAAGACTGAGTAAATGTCACGGGGATTGACCTCAAGAGCACCGCCAAATTTTCGCATCACCAGTTCAAACCAAGGATCTGTATCTTGGTACTGTAAGTTTCGTTCCGCACACTCCCTGTCTTCCGACTCAGTCAGCCAATATCGCTCACCGGAGTTGTAAGCCGCGACCGCACTAGCCCAAAGCTCGTCTCGTTCCTCCGCTAATAGCTGCACAGGAATTTTCCCAAAAACGTCAATCAGCCAGAATCGACGTGACCCTGTGGGGTCATTGAGTAAATCCCTTTTGTTGGAACTCCCCACAAAAACACATGTACGGGGACTCGTAAAATTCTCCCTTCCGTATGGCGGTCGGTAGGTGTCCTCTTGTGCGGAAAGAAATCTTTTAAATTGTTCTACGGCTTTTTGGGAGAACAGAAAATCAGCTTCTGCTATCTCCAATCCCCAAAACCTTTTCAATTTTGCTAATTCGTCTTTATTTGCCAAATCTTGAAGTGAATCGGTGAACCAAGGAGTACCGAACAACATCCGCCAGTAAGTTGATTTTCCGGTTCCTTGTTTTGGATCGATCAGGATTGTCATTGTGTCCACTTTGCATCCGGGATCGTAAATCCTAGCGACTGACGCGATCAACAACTTTCGCATATAAATCGATGCCAGCGGGTCTGGGTTGCCGAAGTGCCGGAGGGCAATATTATCTAGAATTGAATTATCTGTACATGGACTCAGCGATTCTAAGTATTCCTGCACAGGGTGATATGTGTTTCGTTCTGCTAAACGGAGGCAAGCTTCTACGGCGACCTCTCGCGATACGTCAGCGCCGATTGCTCCTCCAATGGTAGATTTGATAAAATCTATCCTCAAGTGTTTTCCATCTAATTCCATCCGTTGAAGCATCTCGTTATATCTAATGCGTTCGCCCCATTTGGCATAAAGTTTGAGCGTTAGTGAAATCATTTTGGATTCGGGTTCTCCGTTTTCTTTGCAAGCAATATCATCTCCGAATCCTAAATAAGCGGCTAGAGTTGTGTTGCTCGCTCCCTTGAGAATCGACCTTTCCGCTTTTAATAATTCCGTCCACTGACTGAAAGTTGGAGCATTTTGATACAATTCATTTAAATCCCCTCCGGCAACGATAAAGTCATCAACGCCTTTATCTGGTCCCGGTAATAACATCACCGAGAGGTTAGCCCCACTTGGTGACAGGAGTTTACACAGTTGGGAGGAAGCATTTTGAATTGCGTCTCTAGTCTTTGGTCTATCGTCGTAATCGAAACAAATCTTAATTATTCGACCCAGGGTGGCGAAATGTTGCAGTTCCGGAATTAAGTAAGGATGCCCGATTGCTCTGCCCTGGTCATCTTTGGGGTTTCTGGCACCACCATATATTCCCGGTAAGCCAATCGCCGCATAGCCATGACTTAGCAATGACGCTGCTTTTTTCGCCCCTTCTGTGATGATTATGGGTACGTTACAACGCCACACCCAGTACCAAAAACCCCGTGCGCGATCGCTATCTATAATCGGAATTCCACATTTTGATGATACTAATTCCCATTCCGCCCCCGGAACTTGCAGTAAGAAAGCTCGTGTCGCTTCTTTGTAGGGGTGTTCATATTTGATGATTCTGCCGGTGCTGCCGTCGGTTAATGGTTGATTGGGTTTGAAGCAACCCCAAAGCATTAATTTATAATCCAGCAATGGATCTACTCCGGCGCACCACCAGCCACCTTGCTCAATATGGCTGTAACGTTTCAGGTCGCCATCTCTGAGCCTTCCATCATTCCTCCGGTTTAGACGGAGACTATAAAGTAATAATTCGTACCCTTGTTCGACTGTGGGGGAAATCACGTTCCGGGCAGTCATTCCGGGACTAACACCACTCTTGAGCCACTCATCCCAGTGGTTTTGGTCTATATAATCTGGCTTTAGTCCCTCAACAGCTGACTGAGACTGTAATGTTATGAAGTGATCTGCTTCCTTTTCGTTTTTCTCGAATGAAGCATTGATAGCATGGTCTTGAACTAATTGATTTTGTTTCATAATTCTCTCAATTGCTTGTGTAGAGAGCAATTGAGATACCTTTGAGCTGGTAACGCAATTTATTAAGAATTCGCCTAGTGTCAGTGTCAATTTTAGTACATGTGAACTTGACGGGATAGGCGGCAATTACGCTACAATACAAAAATCTCTGTCTCTGTCATAAATCATGAAAGCCTTGGGATTTTTAAAGGATCTCTTTTGGTTGATTTTTGTAGGGACTTGATTCTGTGATCTCAAAAGGATCTCAATTGCTACTTGTTTGCTTGTGTTTGGTTTGTGGTAAAGTTTGGCGACCCACCTCAAACCCGTGTGTTTTATTTTTTAAACCACCTAAATCAGATCTTAAAATCTGGCTAAAGAGCTTCTGTATAGTTATACGGAAGCTTTTTTGCTGGTAAGTAGTTTATTCTCTGCAATTGCCTCAATTACTTGCTGGCATGTTGCTATCACTGCCTTGCCGCAATAATAATTCCCAACGGTGAAATTTAGATACTGATGTTTAGATCGCGTTGTGATGTCTTGGGATTGGTCGGCGTTGGTCATTTTTTTATTCCCTTTTTCTCTTCAGCTGCTTTTTCTAGAAGCAAGGTTATTAGATTATTCAAGGTGCGACGTTCATCCTCTGCCCATTCCCGCAAAAAATCGTTCATTTCTGGTTCAAGGTAGATGACTACACGCGGCTTTTTGCTGGGCATTTCTGCAAGTACAAACAATAGTGTTTAATTATTGCTAATTATGACCCCCAGAAATACTTTTGAAAAGGGGTTGCTACTTGTGTATACTTGTTGCTATTATATCATTGTCAGCCAAAAAACGTCACACAACAAAGGCTAGGTACGCCAGAAAGTGATGTAATGAGCGGACAAAAAAAGGCTTTGATTAGTACCACATACACAAACTGCATATAACTTGCAGTTGCTCAATGCTGCTCTGTACGAAGCGATTCAGCCAATTACCAACATTTGTGAAGTGAAAAATAAATATCTGACGAATACCTCGTCTTGGTTAGAACAAGTACGTTACTCTGCCAATTTTTGTCCAAGTACCCTTGCTTGTGGCAAAGACCCAGGCGCGGGGTATGGGAAAGCGATTTATGGAGAATTGGCGGTAGTAGTGCCATCTGCGTATTCCGTCGTGAGAGATCGCAGCATCCGACATCATGAAACCATTTCTAAAAATGGTGCTTGGGTGCGGTATGTGGAGGGCAGCAGAACTGACCTGAAGGACAAACAATTTTTTTGGGGTAGTGCGGCGATAGCCCAAACAGACCACATTTTATTGCATGAGGACAAAGCTAAAAAAGCTGAGTTAGCACTTGAAGCCATACTCTGCGATTTAGCGGTGATTAATATTGCTAACGAAAGCAGATTGGAAATCAGTCTCAGTACCCACAATCCGGAGAAGTGGTCTGTAGAAATTGAGCGCAAGGTCAAGGGCAATCACACCTTTGAACACAAGCATCCAATCAGCCGGGAGCTAATTACCAAGACAATAGAAATTGATGTAACTGGGGTTTACCCGGAAGGGTTCGGCAACATTGCATACTGCTTGTTTGGGGATAGTTCATTAAAGCTAGACTCATCAGATCTAGCCGTAAGCCTTGATGTTGGCTCGTCTACCTGCATCATCACCTGTTTTGATGGCAGTGGTTCTGTGATTGACAGGCATTTAATTGAAGGTGGTACAGGCGAACTATTCGCGGCGATTGCCGAGCAAATGGATAACTGCAACGACCAACTGAGCCGGATGGCAACAGACATTAAGCACGATCCATTTTTAGTCAGTAAGGGAGTGATAGAGAACACTTTCAAATACGGGCAGAACTCTTTAATTAGTCAAGATTTCCGGCAGGAATACGACCGCTGCTTAGAAATGTGGTGGATGCCACGACTCTCCAAGCTAGCGTCGTTTGTTGCCGGTGGAAATTATCTAGAACGTGCTAGCAGTTTTGTTGCTTGGGGTGGAGGTGTTCAGCTGCCTGGATTGAACGAGCGCCTGATTGAATTGGGCTTTGAAATTCTCGACTCTCCGCAATTTATCAATGCACACGGGTTAAAGCTACTGACTGAAGTTGCACAAGGAGTTTAAATGATTGACAAGTATGAGAGTCGCCGCATTACTCTGAACTGTTTTGCAGTCAGGGAAATCTGTCAAATAGAGGGATTATCGCCAGACGCGCCCTCTAACGTCATCAGTGCGGCAATTGAAAAGCTGATTTTTCAATTAGCAACTAATAATGTTGGCTCAATCAAGCGTCCAGAAACGGTACAGCCCACGATCAATAAATCAGGGTTGACGGCGATGGTGAACCAAATGAAACAAGCTCAATGTTAAAAGGCGACCGCTTCTCCGACCAAGAATCAGCGTTCGCCTCCAATGGGATGCGTCTACGTGCCGCGTAAACAACAACAGAAGGATTTTAACACTCATGTCTAAAGCAATCGGGTATTTCTGCGGGTATACTCCAGGGTTAGGAGGACTTCTGGGAGATATGGAAGAGTCCTGGGGTGATAATTTCGAGCAATTATCGGATTCGGAAAAGTTTTGGCTTCTCTACTCAATTTGTGGTTCTTTAACAGCATCGCAATCAGCTTTCTACAATCCTCACGATGTGAGCGATGTGCTCATTCCAGCAACAGAAAGATTACACGAACTGCATTTTTCTGACCGACTGGGACTTGCTCAATTCATTATCGACAAGTTGAAGAGATAAAACCATTTGTGGGGGCGCTTGTTTGCGCCCCCTTTAAAGCAATGAATACCAAACACATCAAACGACACGCAACTGAATATATCTTTGCGCTCATAGGTTGCACCGTCGCACTATTGGGGCATAAAGACATCCAAAAACAGATGGATTCTTTATCATCAGACCGGGAGCGAATTGCTCAAAGTGCAGCTCAAACGAGGCAATTACTTGAAAGTGCTGAATCAGCTAAAGAACGGGCAGCAATTGCAATTCAACGTTACAAAGATGGTTGCACAATTGTGGTCGCGGTTAGTTCACCAAAGGATTTAGCAACTTTGAGTCAAGGCGAGCCAGTGCTAGATCGCGTCACCAAAAATCCACTACCAGAGGGAACGATTGTCTGCGACATAAATGGCAACACGGCACTACTGAAAAACAACCCTCAAGGCGTACCAGTAGCAAGTGATTTCGCCTTTACTGGCAATAGGGAATTAGCTCTAACACTTGTGAAAAAGATTCACGGGGCGAGAGTATTTTACAACACACCGGAGAAATAACAAATGTTTAGCAAAGGTTCTAAATCTGGTTCAAATTCTGGTGGTTCATCCACAGATCGATCTAGTAATCCACCATATCCCCAGTGGATTTTCAAAATCTTGTGGGTATCGGCAGCAATAGCGGCGGGAGCGATCGCATTTGCAAATATCCGTCCATACGTGAATTTAATGCGGCACCTGGGGCTACATTTTATCGATAAATTTCTGCTCCAGGTCTTGGCGGCGATACCAATAGTCAATGCACTTGTATCTGCAGGTGGTTCGTTAGTGTCTCTGGTTGCAGGGACAGCGCTGTGGGCAGTATTCCAAATTATTGAGGTGTTACCAGTGATTTTGTACAACCACAGTGGTTTTTTGGAAGAGGTGATCAGCGATGCTGAATCGGGTCGAAAGTATGCCACCAAACACGATGAAGACCCGACCATTAGGGGACTAAAGCAAATTTACAATAAGTTGCCAGTGGCTTTTCTGGATAACTTAGCGAAGGTGCGGATGATTGCCTATGCCTTAGACTTTTGTATTTGCTTTTGGAGCTACAGCCCAGTAAAAAGTGGAAATATAGGGGATTTCTTCTATGTTTTAGCCACTGGGCAATGGTCAAAAATTGACTTTAACAACCTTTTGCTAGCACTAACAACTCTCTTTGGCGTGGAGGTCGCGGTGATGTTACTGCTGTGGATTGGGAAACTAGCTTTCACGATGAAGCGAGCAGTAAATAATTCGTAATTGTTCAAGACATGGAGCGGCGCAAGGCAATGTCAAGATTCAATACAGATTTAAACAAATCCCCTGAACAATGGGGTGCGATTGCACTTCGAGATAATTTAACAGATCGCAGTGGACATTTAATAGTAGCTGGTATAGTGGGAGGTGGACTGTTAGCATCAGCCACTACACCATTACTGGGCGGAATACTGGCGGCGTACTGCGTGGTTAAGGGGATGCAAAATGCATTTGCAGCCGACAAAAATAAGAAGCTAATCAAGGATGTTGGATGCATTGCCCACGTCCTCAAACCCTCCGATTTTCGGGCTTACCGTCGCCAGATTGGGGATGAAAAAATACTGTCTGAGTTGCAATATGCGCTCATTGAGGGGATGTCAATGACATCTGATGCGTGGGAATTTATCGAAGAAATTAGCGGACTTGAGCAACCAGCGCTTCTTAGCACACACGCTCTATTCAATGGGGTAGCGCCTCTCACTACACCAACTGATATTCATGCCACGAGAGCGACCATTGATTACTATGACCCCACGGAGATTGCGAAAATTGACATCATTTCCGAGATGAGTGATCGCATAAACAACACCATACTAATTGGTATCCCAGGTAGCGGTAAAGGAATGCTCATTGCAAATGCAATCAGAGAAATCAAACGTAAGCATCCTTCACTTAAAATCTTTGTAATTGACCCCAAAGCCGAGCCAAAGGAAGCGGGATATTTTGACGTATGTGATGTAATTAAATCCTTCGCTTGTATGGATGCTAAACCCAGTACTGTTGCAGTGTGGGCAGAATCCGCATTTGAAGAATATGCTACATATGCCCAACAAAACGAACGGACTTTGTTGATAGTTGACGAGGGGACAATGTTAGGCAATAAGCTGAGTCAAGCCAAATCAACATTGCTTGTGGACAAATTGACTTCATACACTAGTGGTGGAGATTCAGCGGGGCGTAATGTTTGGTTTTTAATGCAGTCACCCTATGTAGGGAGCGCATCATTGAACCTCTCAACTACCAGCCAGATGACAAGCATTGTTATTGCTTTCTCGGAAAATATTGGGGCAATTGCTCAATGGAAGTCAGCCAAGATTTTCCAACAATTATCGCTTGATGAAGTCTCTAGTCTGATAGACTCTTCAGCTACAGGACGTGCTATTTACTACGGTAAAACTGGGAGATGGTACATGATGCCAGAGCTTAATAATTATTCAGGTTATGACCGCGACAACCGCAAGTATTTACCAGGATTTGAGCCAAAAGATAACAACAACGGCAAGAGAGATAAGAGCGATGCGACAGACACTCATCAGTTAAGTGAAGGAGTGAAAATTGAAATCTCATCACGCGCTCAATTAGTATTTGACTATTTCAATGCTGTTAAATCTAAAGAGCCGAAGACCGTCAGAGACATGAAGAAAGCTGATAGGTTATCGGGGATAGATGATGTACTTTTAATCATTGCATTGACTGAACTAGTTGATGCCCGTCTGATAGTTTTTGACGGTGAAAGTGCATGGTCAAAATCTGACTGGTAGGCTTCATGCCGTGATGCCGTGAATTCTCTATAGGTGTAAAATACCCTAAAAACAGCCACGGCATCACGCGCCTCAATTCACGGCTAATTCACGGCAATCGATGCCCAGTAAGCGCCGTAGCCACGGCAGTCCACGGCAGTCCACGGCAGTCGCGCGAGTGCCACGGCAGAACCACGGCAGACATTTAATAGTAGTAAATCCTCAATAGTTATTATTAGGAGAAAAATCTGAAACACTTCATAGCCAATCAAATCTTAAAGCCAGCCGCATCGTTTAGTTTTGCGGTCGCTGCTTCAGCCGCTATAGTTATGGGATTTGCCTCTATTAATAAAGTCGTTTCTCCAAAACAAGAAATACGTCAAGTAATTGACTACTGCAGCGACTTAGGTTGGGCAGGTGTATTTAGTTGGTTAGGAACCACTGCACTCGCCCAGATGTTTGGAGGATTTGAGGAGGAAAGTGACGGTGACTTTGAACTAAAAGTTGAGGCAGTACGAAAGGGAATAATGGAATTGATTAACGAGTCACCGGAAGTAGAACCATTTGATTATTGGACAGAAATTGAAAAACACCACGACCGACTGGTTAAAGAGAAGTGTTCTTCTTGTCGGTTCTATTGTGGCGACAACGACCACCTCAATTGTGCAGTTCATCCAGAACTTTTATACTGTTGCCCGGACTTTAGACCGAACTCATAGAGATACCAATCACAAAAAACTCCTCACTGGCTTGACGGCTGGTAGGGAGTTTTTTTTGTTTAAACCGCATTAAATAACGCAGTTTTTAGCATTACTAATCAATATCCTCAAAAGTTAGGTAAATACGGCTTTCATTTTGCTGTGGGGGACGGCACTGGTAAGGCTCAGACCGCTCCATTAATCGCAGCCCCATCTCAAGAGAAGCTTCAATAAAAAGCTCTGCAGCTTGCGAGACTTTGTGTGTGGCAGCAAGAATTCTGACTTTAATAAGTTTTGTTGTCTCCCTCGCTGGTGTATCATCTCTCTCCCACCTCTTAATTTTGGAATCCCAATACCAGCCAAGGCGATTCAATTCTGAATACAAATCCTCCTGTGTTTGGTGAGAAATTGTCAGGACAGAGAGAGCGCCGGAATACGAGAGCTGTTTGTTTCATTGTTCCACTAAAATATCCGCTTCTCATTCACTTCGCCCTCGTCGTCCAACTCAAGCAGAATGCATTTTTCTACTTGCAGTGAAGGCGAGACTTCAAAGCTAGCTGTTTTTACCCAATTGGCAGGACACCCATCCCATTCAAGAATGACGTAAACCTCAAAGGATTTGTCAAACTTTGATTGGTAAACATTCCCGTAGTATTCACCGTTAGGGTCTTCATCAAAATCTACAGACATTGCTGTTAGTTGCGCTAAGCACGCTCTAATAAGCTCCTCTTCCACCATTACTTTTTCTCCCGAATCTGCTTCAACCTTTCGTAATTATCTGGTCGCTCCCAATCAGGATCTAAAATCTTAATTGCACTCGCTACCTGCTGTTTTATTTTACCGGCGGCGTTCGGGGGAAATTCTTTAGTATTGAAGATTGCCGTCAACTGAGCTACAGCCTCATCAATTTCCTTATCCCGGTTAAGGGTTCCGATGTTCGCCTGAGCAATAGTGACACTTTCACTCAGGCGGCTAATTCCCCCAACCGTTCTTCTATTGCCTCAAGTCTTGATAGTTTTTCTAGAATCGGTGCTAACTTACTGTCTATACGGCTGTCTAGAATCGGTGCTAACTTACTGTCTATACGGCTGTCTAGAATCGGTGCTAACTTACTGTCTATACGGCTGTCTAGATCAACATCGTTCGTAGCGATAACTGCTTCCGGTTTCTCTAGTTGGTTGCCAGCATTCACCCACTCTACAAACTGCACCAACATCGCGGTGGCGCTGATTCCCTGTGCTTTGGCAACAAGCTGAAACGCCTCCCACTTAGACTCATCAATCCTGAATGTGGCTAACTTACTCATTTGCTATACACTTCTCTATACATGTATAGCAGTATAGCGTTTGTATAGCATATTGTATATAAATAGTGGATAAGCGTCTAGAAATATGTATAGCATAGGTGTATATAAGTAGTGCATTCATGCCGCTCAATATGTATAGCACAGGTGTATAGATGTGTCTGATACCCGTCTAGATTATGTATAGCGCTCTCTGTATATAAGGAGTAGGTTGATGTCATTATCAAGCTATAAGTTACGGAATGTGAAGTTCAAGTTTGGTAGTAAGTAGTGATACTGATTCAGGAATATAATGACTAAATCTCAGCAGTTATTCCTCAAAATATTTGGTGTTTCTGGTATTGCTTTCGCTATTGGTTTAGCCGGTTTGTTAGTCTGGAAGGCTCCAGAATGGCAGACTAGTCATATTAAAAATCAGATTAGTGCTCTTAGAAAAATTGATGAGAAAGACCGCGTAACACTTGAGAAAGACCGCATAACGCTTGAGAATGCGACCCGTAGTACTTTAATTCAAGCTTTCGGTGGACTATTTTTAGTGACAACTGCCTATTTCTCGTGGCGAAATCTTAAAGCCACACAGCGAAATCTTATAGCGAGTGAAGAAAAGCAAATCACAGAACGCTTTAGCAAGGCAGTTGAACTACTGGGAAACGCAAATATTCACGTCCGGCTTGGGGGAATTTATGCCCTTGAGCGCATTTCCAAAGATTCAGAGCGAGATTACTGGCAGATCATCGAAATTCTTACAGCCTACGTGCGAGAGAATACCCAAGTAACAAAAGTAGAGGAGAGTGAAAAAGATATCACTCCAGTATCAACAGATATCCAAGCTGTTTTGACTGTTCTTACCAGACGCTCAAAAGCTTATGGTCACGGTGAGGAAAACCCCCTTGATTTAAGTAAAAGCAACCTCCAGAAAGCCAACCTCAAGGGAGCTAACCTCGTGGGAGCTAACCTCGTGGAAGCCAACCTCCAGAGAGCCGACCTCCAGGAAGCCAACCTCGTGGAAGCTAACCTCGTGGAAGCCAACCTCGTGGGAGCTAACCTCGTGGAAGCCAACCTCCAGAGAGCCGACCTCCAGGAAGCCAAACTTGTGGGAGCCAACCTCCAGAAAGCCAAACTCCAGGAAGCCAAACTCCAGATCGCCAAACTCCAGGGAGCCAACCTCGTGGAAGCTAACCTCCAGGGAGCCAACCTCCGGGGAGCCGACCTCTGGAGAGCCAAACTCCAGGGAGCCAACCTCCGGGGAGCCGACCTCTGGGGAGCCAACCTCCAGGAAGCCAACCTCCAGGAAGCCGACCTCTGGGAAGCCGACCTCTGGGGAGCCGACCTCTGGAGAGCCGACCTCTGGAGAGCCGACCTCTGGAGAGCCAAACTCGGGGGAACCGACACCCGAGAATCTAAAAATCTAACCCCAGAACAAGTAAAAATTGCCAAGAATTGGGAAGACGCCGACTATCAAGAGGAATTCCGCGCTCTCCTTGGCTTACCACCAAAAAGCAAGAAGTAAATTCCAGTTCAGTATTGATTTAGTACTAATCAGGTATACAATTAGAACCAATACTAAACCAGAACAGTACAATGATTATTGTCATTGGTGGAATCAAAGGCGGTGCCGGAAAAAGCACTATTGCGGCTAATTTAGCTGTTCGCCGCGCCACCGAATATAATGTCCTGCTCGTGGATGGAGACGAACAAGAAACGACAGCTTTATGGGCATCAACGCGGAGTGCCAATAAAGTTGACTTGAGTAATAACCTGACGTGCATTCAACTCCGGGGTCGAGCAGCCAGGGATGAAGTTTTGAAACTGTCAGCCCATTATCAAGATGTAATCATTGATGTTGGGGGGAGAGATACCACTACCCAGAGGGCAGCATTGACGATCGCCGATTTAGTACTG
>Ga0209512_1001436_pt1 | contig 29324 bp, 20 predicted proteins | sample frozenSSSSmetaG_FD_184142 | JGI IMG/M metagenome (GOLD analysis project Ga0209512, IMG submission 184142) | Glacier valley bacterial and archeal communities from Borup Fiord, Nunavut, Canada, to study Microbial Dark Matter (Phase II) -... | ecosystem: Environmental > Aquatic > Freshwater > Ice >...
AAAAACAACCTTCGGGCGTTTAGCTCAGCTGGTTCAGAGCATCTGCCTTACAAGCAGAGGGTCGGGGGTTCGAATCCCTCAACGCCCACCGAAAAAAAAGACGCGAAGTTATATACTTTGCGTCTTTTTTTATGTCCGCATACGAGCTCGTTCAAAAGAATATAAGGTCAAGGCGCTGATTATGTGGCATACTTAAGCACGTTTTTCGTACGTGAGGAGGCCGGATGAACGGCAAAATCTGAGATTATTTTCCTTTACCAGTAGGGACAACATCTCCATCAACCCTGTGCCCTGGATCATATACAGCCACTCCGACTTTGGAATCTGCACAGCCGTAATAGAGGTACCATTTTTCCTTAAAATAGGCCAACCCTTCAATAAAGACCGTACCGTTCACATACTGTCCACTTTTTTCAAAAGATTCCATCGGCCTGAAAAAAGGCACATCCAGGCGTGAAAGGACTTTGCAGGGATCATTTAAATCAAATAAGACTTGCCCTGCACTATAGGTTCCTGGGTTAAAACGATCATCCTGACTCCCGTCCGTTGCATTCTTACCATTGTACAATAAAAGAATCCCTTTGTCCGTCATGACAGCGGGTGGCCCACATTCGGTCAATGCACTGTCAAAATGCTTACTGCGGGGAGCTATCAGTTTTTTCAATTCGTTGTTTTCATTCAACATAGGCTTCCAGTTGATCAAATCATCCGATGTGGCAGCATTGACCATATTCTCACCCCAATACATCAGGTACTTTCCGTTCACTTTTGTGATGATTAGTTTTCCATCCACGACCTTGGTCACGATGGAAGCCGATTTGCTGGCCATATCCCTGAAACGGCCATCGTATGCGCTGGCAAAGGCAGGCCCGTGTTTTACCCAGTTAGTCAGGTTCGAGGATGTTGCCACACACAGACGTGGAACGGAACGGTTCCAGGCCGTATACATCATCACATAGGTGCCATTTTCAGTTACGGCCACCCGAGGGTCTTCACAGCCGCCTTTCCATTCGTACGTCTTTGCATTGTCTTCTGAAGGATACATGACAGGTGCAGGTCTTGTCGTTACCGTTACCCCATCGGTGCTTTCTGCAAACCCAATACGTGAGGTCCTTAACCCGATTCCTGTCGCTGAATTGTCCTCGGCACGATAAAGTACTATGATCTGATCATCTTTAACAACAGCAGCCGGATTGAAGGTATCACTCTCCTCCCATTTCACCTCAGCCTGCTTCATTGGACAATAGAAAGTACTTGAAGGATTTGGTTCAATCAGTGGATTGATCCCATCCGGCCGGATAAATCCACCCAAAGCCCAATCTGGCAATGGATTACTGTTTTGAATGGTTTGGCTGTACAGGTCTGTGGCAAAAAAATTGCCGAGAAAGATCAGTGCCAGGAAAATGGACACTGATTTGGTGTTTTTCATGTTTTTCATTCGTTGGATCTTTTAATAAAAGAATCTCAGCTCAAATTCGTATTTTCCGGCCGCTAAATTCAGAGGGCTGTTTTCGCCTTCCACATCCGCTGGAAAATAGACTGTAGCGGTGGTGTTCGCAGGAACTGTCACCTGATACTTTACTTTAGTTCCGTCACATTCCCATTTGGACGTGATTTTACCGTAAGGTGAACGGTGGGAAGCCTCAAATGCTTTCAGACCCCTGGGGAAAAAAGGTTTCAGGATGGTGTGCTTGAAGCCTGGTGTCTTTTCATCGGGATAAATACCTGCCAATCCCTTGTAGAACCACGCTCCTACCTGGCCAAACATAATGTGGTTGTAGGAATTGTCCCGCTGCACTTCCATTTTCCAGTTCTCATGGCAGGTGGTTGCGCCTTGCGCAAACCAATAACCCCAGGAAGGATAGGTTACCTGAGTGGCTACCTGATAGGCTGCATCGGCATAGCCGTTTTCAGAGAGTGCATCCAAAAGAACCTTGGTGCCCAGAAGCCCGACATTCAGATGAAAATGATGGTCTTTGATGTTCTTATACAGGTTTTCAGCAACGGCCTTTTTCAAGTCATCCGGTACAACACCCCAATACAAAGGTGCAGCCAATTCTGTCTGGGTGCCTGAGCAGTAGATGGCTTTGCTCCTATCCAGAAATTTATCGTTGATGGCCTGTCGGATCTTTGCAGCCAGGTCGGCATAAAAAGCGGCATCTTCCTTTTTATTGAACAAGGCAGCTGCTTTGGATAAGATCATGGCATCGGTGTAATAATAGATGGAACAGGTCAATTCCTTGTCGCTGGTAGCCTCAACCGGCACCCAGTCACCAAGGCCCCAGTCCGTGAGATTCCCTTTACTGATGGAGGTTACATGATTTACGTACAACTTGATGTTGTCGTACATCGTCCTCAACAATCGGTCATCTCCCTTAAAACGGTAAATTTCCCAGGGAATGATGGCAACAGCACTGGTCCAGTCTGTTCCGTTTGCCCAGGTAAATCCCCAGCCTCCGGTGGGTACAATGGCAGGTAAAACACCGTTGGGAAGTTGAGCATCCTTGAAATCCTGCATCCATTTTTCATAGACCGTGATTCCGTCAAAATTGTACAAGGCAGTCTCTATGGCAATATGTGCATCGCCCGTCCAACCATTCTTTTCCCTTTGAGGGCAATCGGTCGGATAGCCGAACAGATTCGCCAGATACGAGCTTCTGCAACCTTCGTGGATCTTATTGAGTATGTCGTTGGACGATTTAATGGTTCCTACCGAGGGCACATCGCTATGGATTTCCAAAGCCTGAATGCTCAGATCTTCGAGTTTGATGGGTTTGGAGGATGCAACCTCTACATATTGGAAACCTTTGTAATTAAATTTGGGTGAAAAATGGTTTTTACCACCATCCAGAATGACAATATCCGTCTGAAATGGATCACTGCCATCCTTATCCCGGTTAAAATAATCGATGTTTGTCAAAAACAGAGATCCGTCCTCATTCAGTCTTTCTCCGTGCTTGATTCGAAGGGTGGTTCCTTCTGCCCCTTGGGCGGTAATATCAATAATTCCAGCAATGTTTCTCACAAAATGGAATCGGTAACACGTATCATTTACAGTCAGAACTTTAACGGGTTTCAAAACATCGGTCACGCGAATAGGTACCAGCTGTTCAGATACGGTTTTGGAGGAAGGTGACGCAACCACTTCTGAAGTCTGCCACTTTTCATCGTTGAAACCCGGTTTATCCCAGCCTGAAATAGCCTTGCGCGCATCGTAATGTTCGGCGGTATAGATGCTATTGAAAAGAATGGGGCTATCGGTGGTTTTCCAGCTTTCATCAGTTGATATCATTTCAACGGATCCGTCTTTATAAACTATTCTGATTTGCATCATAAAACGAGGCCTGCTGCGCCAGGGAGCTTTTTCATAATCCCATACAGCTATTGTTTGATGGTTGTACCAGCCATTGCCAAGTAGTATGCCCACAGCATTCGGACCTTTTTTCAGCAATGTGGTCAGATCAAAGGTGACATAGAGATTGCGGTGATCAAAAGCCGTGTACATGGGTTCAAACATCCGGTCACTGACTTTCTGACCATTGAGCGACATCTCAAACAGTCCGGCTGCAGTGACGTATGCACGAGCCGTTTCAATATCTTTGCTCACATTCAGCTCCTTGCGGAAATAGGGTGCCGGCTTATAGTCTATGTTGCGATCATCGGAAATCCATTTCCCTTCCCACAAAGATTGGTCCATGATCCCGGTTTCAAAGGAATGGATGGCGGAAGGCTTGGATGCTTTCCCTTTCTGGTCCCAGCATGTCACTTTCCAGTAGTATTTGGTAAAGGACTTTAGGGGCTGGCCGTTGTAGACCAACTGGGTTGCAGATGATTTAACCTTTTTGGAATCCAGACAGTTTGACCGTCCTTTTTTTAAGGCCAAAGAATCCGTATCGATAAAAATCCGGTATGCTGTTTGCTCAGACTTTTTACCACTGACATCCGAGACCCAGTTCAGACGAGGATGAACCTCATCGATGCCCAAAGGATTGATCAGGTATTCGCATTGCAGACTCTTTGGTTGAAACTGACTGTTTTTGGCGAATAGATTTGAAATCGAAAGTACCGTGCATAAGGCACAAACCAGGATTGTTTTCATGGATGGTTTTTATTTAAGAAACAGTCTTACCAGAACTTAATCTTCTTAATGGCAAAGCACCACATTCTCAGCAAGATAAAACCGTGTTTAAATCTGGAAATATTGGTGTCACCATAAACTCTTTCCTGATAACGCACGGGTAAATCAATAATCTTCAGATTTAATTTGTAAGCGCCAAACAGCAGGTCAAAATCGCCGAACGGGTCAAAATCGCCGAAAAACTTGCGGTTCTTGACCAGTCTTTCGTAATCTGTCCTGTACATCACTTTGGTACCGCAAAGCGTATCCTTGACGGGCTGTTCGAGCAACCAGGAAAAAGCCATACTGAAAAACTTATTTCCCAACATATTGAGAAAACGCATGGCTTTCTTCTCCATCGCATAGACCAAACGGGTGCCATTGATGAATTCGCCCTTACCGGAGACAAGAGCATCGTAAAACTTGGGCAGATCTTCAGGTGGTACTGTCAGGTCGGCATCCAGAATCATCAGGACATCGCCGTTTGCATTTGCATAACCTTTCTTGACCGCATCGTATTTACCTTTTCCCTCCTGTTGAAAAACCTTGATATCGTGCGAATCCTTGTATTTTTCCTTAATCCTTTTGACTTCAGCCAGTGTATCGTCGGTTGAATTTCCTTCCACAAAAATGATTTCCTGATGAGCGCCAAACTCTGGCATTCTCAGAATAGCATTTTCGATATTACCGCTTTCATTGCGGGCCGGAATGACAATTGAAACGGACGCCTCTTTTCTGGGACGAAAACCGGGCAATTCGCGGGCAAAAACAAATTGATTGAGTGCAAAAGCATTGAATACCGGCAGTTTCGAAACAATGTCATTCAGGAACCAGGAAATCAATGGAATTTTAAAGGGCACCAGTACATTCCTGTTTCTGCGATACGCTTCAAATCCGGACAAATAAAGCACATTGATGATATCCTTATGCGAAAGCCAGTTCTGTACAGGTTGTTTTTTCTTCATTCCAAGAAATTCCGCAAAACGCAAAGAGGGTTCCCAGACGAAATTGAAATAAGTGATGATGACGCGGGTTCTTTCGTGACACACTTTATGTACTTCCTCCAGGGTATTCTGGATATCAACCAGTGAGCCAATCAGATTGGACAGGACGACAACATCGAACGTTTCGTCCAGCTTGATGGCATTGGCATCCATCACGCGGAAATCCAGGTCTGAATACTGCCTTTTGGCCTCATTGATCATTTTCTCACTAAAATCAATCCCCACTTTTCTTTTGCCCTTCAGTTCGGCCAAAAGTTCTCCGGAGCCGCAGCCTACTTCCAGAACAGAATCATCTTCGTGAATGAAATAATCGCAATAGCGCGTTATATAATTCCAGTAATAGGACTTCGATTTCCGATAACGTGCCCTGTCTGTAGCAGCTTCGTCGTAGTAAGCTTTGAGTTGTTCGGTTGTATACATAAATCAGTTGAGTTGTTCTTTGTCGAATTTCAACAGCATTGTCTGAGCCTGTTGTTGACCAATGGCATGGACTATTGAAAGGGACTGAGGATATTTAAATTGAAGAAAGGACACATAACGATGCATCGTCGAAAACAGATTGGGACTGTTCAACAGGATGTATTGCACATTGTTTTTTAAGAATTGTTGGGCAAGCTGTTCTGGATCTGTCACATGCAATGGGATGCCAGAAGCCGTCTTTGAATCGAGGGACTGGATCACATTCATATCTGAAGTCAAGCCAACTGCCTTTAACTCAGGAAAGATTTTCCCGGCTTTGCTCGCATCCATTTGATACACACCCACAAAACTATTGTCTTCTCCCTGTACAAAACAGAGTACATCTTTGCTGACACTTCCGAATACAGGTGTTTGTGACAATTTTGTGGGATCCAGTCCAAATACGATCTGACCGGGTTTTATCTTTGCTTTGAGCGAATCCATATTCACTTCCGGCAATCTGTAAACTCCATAGAATTCCCGTCCGGTATAGATGAATGACATTTCAGGTTTACGGCTTGCAATCATACAGTCCGAAGGTATTTGCTTTGCCGACCACTGACTCATTTCCATGAAGCTTTTCCAGTCCGGTGAATAATCGGCAAACAGGTCGCCAGCCATATTGGCTTTCAATACCGGAAGATTCTTGTCCGTTTTTTTGAAGGTATCCGAAATACCGCTAAGTAAAAGAACGACCAAAAGGACCGGATAAATGAACTGCAGACCCCGGAATCGTTTGAATCCGTAATAAAAAGCTGAAAAAAGCGCCAGCAGAATAAATGGATAAAAGACACCGATCAACCTCCATTGCGCCCAGAATGTCTGAAGCGAGATAAAGCTCACAAGGCAAAGTGCTCCGGCATAAATGATATTGAAAAGCAGGATCCGATTCTTTTTAAACACGAGATAAAGGGCTAAAAGTACCAAAGCATAAACCAACAGTGTCAAAAAGATGCTGACGCCGCCCCCTTCTTTTCCAAGACCTGTTATGGCATAAAAGGCATCGGAAATGTAATACAACGAATTGCCTGTGAGGCGATCTATATATCCTGAAAAGGTTTCCACTCCTTCCTGGGCATTATAGGGGTTTTTCAGCAACATCTGACTACCCTGTGAAGCTATCTGAGCCTGATCATTCTGCCAGAAAACACGTTTGACTAATTCAAATAAAACAAAAAATAGTCCATAGGAACTCAAAGACGCTATAGCCGACCTCCATTTACCGATGATCAGGAAAAAGACTAAGACAGCTACTACAGCACCTAAATGGACACTACGTGTCATACCGCCTATAAAAAGGACAAAGCCTATGAGCAGAAACTGTTTCCAGTTCATTTTGATATTAAAATCTTTCTGAAATACAGCCCCATCCTTCCTGGTAAGAACCCAGAATAGCAGCATTTGTAAAAAAAGATAGATCGCTTCGCTGAAAGTCTGACTGGAGAAATAGAGGATGTAGGAATTAACAGCTGTCAGAATAAATACAGGAAGGAGTATACTATAAGGTATTTTGCCTTCGAGAGCATTGTAGAATAAATAGAGTGCTAGTAGTATAAAGATCATGGAAAGCCCCTTTAAAAGGACAATCTTGACACCAAACACCGCGATAAACAGGCTTAAGACCATGGGATACAAAGGTCCCTGAAAACCGGGATAATCCCCATGTTTCAAAAGTTTAAACGCACGGAGAATGTATCCTGAATCATCGCCCATTTCACTCATCTTCGAGGAGAAAAGCAAAAGTGAAAACAGAAGGGCGAACGCCATTCCAAACCAAAAAAGTCCTTTCTTATAGGTATTTAAAAAGCCGTCAAACTTTTCCAGCAGATCCTCCTGAACCACCGGGGATTTTTTCTTCATTTTATTGGACACTGTCTTTCATTAAGGTTAATCGAAGCCTGAATTCGTACGAATTATTAAGTTAAAATGCCTCTTTTTTTAAAACGAGCAAATATACATGAAAAATCTAAAGAATGCCAATTTCTGTATTGACATACTTTTCTTACCTTGCGGCTCGAAAAAATTCAAAAAATGAAAGATTTTATCAGACTTCTTCTCAGGCTGGTGCCACCTTATAAAAAGAATGTAGTGTTGAACGTAATCAACAACTTACTCTCTACATTTTTCAGTTTGTTTTCATTTATGATGATTATCCCCATTCTTCAAATCCTGTTTGGAATCGAGAAGAATACGTATACGGTCATGCAATCTCTTGATGGTGCAGCCTTCGGAGATATGGTAGACATTCTGAAGAACAATTTCTACGTTTATATTACACAGACCATCACCACCAGTGGAGCCGGTACCACCCTACTCTTATTAGGTGGCTTTCTGGTCATCATGACTTTCTTTAAGACCTTGTTCATGTACATGGCTTCGTTCAATATGATCACCATCCGGACAGGTGTTTTGCGTGACCTTCGAAATACAATTTTCAAAAAAATCACCTCATTGCCTCTGTCTTTCTTTTCAGAAGAGAAAAAGGGCGATATTATTGCCAGAATGTCCGGAGATGTCACCGAAGTGGAAAATTCTGTGATGAGTTCCCTGGACTTACTCTTCAAGAACGCCATCATGATCATAGTCTATTTTGGTGCGATGTTGATGATGAGTTGGGAACTGACTGCCTTTGTACTTGTTTTGCTGCCATTTGCAGGTATTGTCATGGGAGGCATCAGCAAAAAACTTAAGAAACCTTCCCGGGAAGGTCAGGAACAATGGGGAGAACTGCTTTCCCAAATAGAGGAAACACTTTCCGGTCTTCGCATCATCATGGCTTTTAATGCTCAGGGTAAAATCAAGAACCGTTTTGAAAAGCAGAACGAGACACTGCGAAGAACCACCCGGAAAATTGCCCGCAGACAACAATTGGCGCATCCAGTCAGTGAATTTCTGGGAACCACCATTATTGCCATTGTCGTATGGTTTGGCGGATCTCTGATTCTGAATCACGAAGCACGCATCGACGCTGCCGCCTTTATTTTATACCTGATCGTATTTTACAGCATCATCAACCCGGCCAAAGCCTTTTCACAAGCCTGGTATACCATCCAAAAGGGTTTGGCCTCCATGGTACGCATCGACAAGATCTTGCTGGCTGAAAGTGTCATTGAAGAACCAAAAGAGCCCAAACACATCGGTTCGTTGTCTCAGGGAATACTATTTAAAGGAGTGAACTTCCGGTATCAATCGGAGCCTGTTCTAAGAAATATTGATTTGAACATACCCAAAGGCCAGACGGTGGCTTTGGTCGGACAATCCGGATCGGGAAAATCCACGTTGGTCGATTTGTTGCCCCGTTTTTACGAAGCAGAAAGTGGCAGCATTACCATTGATGGCATTGATATTAAGGATCTGCCAATCAAAGAGCTCCGCAGCTTGATGGGAAATGTCAATCAGGAAGCCATCCTTTTTAACGACAGTTTCTACAACAACATCGCTTTCGGCGTGGAAAGTGCAACCAGTGAGCAGATCATTGAAGCTGCCAGGATTGCCAATGCCCATGATTTCATCATCGCTACCGAAAATGGTTACGACACCAACATCGGCGATCGTGGCGGAAAGCTTTCAGGCGGACAACGCCAACGTGTCAGCATTGCCCGCGCCATTTTGAAAAATCCGCCCATCTTGATTCTCGATGAAGCAACTTCTGCTTTGGACACCGAGTCTGAAAAGTTGGTTCAGGAAGCACTGGAGAATCTGATGAAAAATCGCACCACCATCGTTATTGCCCACCGCCTCTCCACCATCCGGAATGCGGATCTGATCTGTGTCCTGCATGAGGGTCGGATCGTGGAACGCGGTACACACCAGGAACTGCTGGAAAAGAACGGTGCGTTTAAGCGTCTCTACGACATGCAGACATTTTAACTTATTAGGGTCTTGTTGTTACTCTGTCAAAAAACGGAGATTTTGAAGTTGCACTGAGTGGTATGGCGTAGGCAACCTTGCACGCTTCACCCAGCCACCCAAGCTCCATGGCACAAACCCCGGCCGAGAACATCACCCTGCTGTCCACCCTTAAATCAGCGGCAGTGGCACATGCTGAACCAATAGCCAGCCCCAGATCATTCAAAGGGAAAGCACAAGGTAAATCGCCACACTGATCCTTTTCAACACAAGTCGGAAATCCGCAATACCCACAATTAAGGCCCATATTGCTCAACCGGGTACCCAAAACGACGACAGCCTGAGCTGCCCGAATATTCTCAGCATCACGCAGAAAGAACTGACGGCCATGGTTTTCTACGCTAGCTACCATATAATCGGCCAATGTATTTAAATCGTCGCCACATACCAGGATCAGCTCCAGGTTATCGACACCCTTTCCTTTAGGAGCTGTTCTTGCAGCAATCATCATTTGTTTGCCAATCTCTAGAACTTGCGCAAACTTAATCTCCTTTTCATTGATAATCATAGCATTTATTTTTGTTTAAAAAACTTAATTTTCCTTTACTAATGTTTCTGTGATACTTCGATTCCAAGGCCTTTGTAAGACCTTTATGTTAGTATATTATTCTTCTTTATTAATAAATAAACATTAATTTTAAAAATAATCTCATAAAAGCTTGGATATCCGAAATATAAGTATATCTTTGCATCCGCTTGATAATTCAAGCCTAAAAAACATTTTTATTTATTTTTATCTATTATTTTTATGAACATTTACATTGGCAACCTGAACTATAGTGTTCGGGAAAATGACTTGAAAGAAGTTATGGAAGATTACGGCACCGTTGTTTCCGTGAAAATTATCAAAGATCGCGAAACAGGTCGTTCTAAAGGTTTTGCATTCTGCGAAATCGAAGAAGAAGATGCTGCTAAGAAAGCCATTGCCGAATTGAACGGTTCCGAATACGGTGGCCGTCCTATGGTTGTAAAAGAAGCCCTTCCTAAAAACTAATTTTAGGAAAAACTATCTTGAAAGATCTTACTTAATACTATAAGTTCTAATCAAAAAAACCGCCTCGAAAGAAGCGGTTTTTTTATTGTCCTTTTGTTTTCTTTCCATTTAGGCGAGTACAGCGATGATCTGATTTTTCTCCACTTTCTTACCTTGTTCAGCATCGATCTGAACCAATTTTCCATCAAACATTGCTTTCACAGGTTCAAAGCCATAATATGTCTGAACCATACAAAGAGTATCTCCGGCTTTATACTGGGTACCAATAACTGGTGCCGAGGATTTTTCCAGAACATCGATTTGCCAGATTAACTGACCACCGCAAGGAGCCTGCACAGGTTCTGCCGTAGGAAATTTCTGACGAATGGATTCTATGTCTATGCTAGGAACTTCTACTACTGGACGAACTACAACCTTAGGGGTTCCTGCTTTTTCCTTAGCCATCTCCAGTTCTTGTTGGAAACGTTGTTTGGCAACACCGGATTTGTAATCCCTGTATTGTCTGTCATGCATGGCCAATTCAAAGAGTTCTTCATCATCCTGACCGCAATCCCATCCGTTTTCTTTCATTTCAGCCCTATAGGTATCCAATGCATCGGGATATTCATCCTGTGGATTACCGGTGAAAAATTCCCATCCGTTGTCCTTGACCAACTGAATGATTTCAGGAGCCAATGGGCCGGGGAGTTTACCGGTCTTGCCCAGAATCATGTTGCGACTATCCGGGTCAATGTGCGTAAAACGGGGCTCCCCCTTTGCCAGGGAGAATATATTCATCAATGCAATATTCTTGACGTATTGGCTGAAAGGTGTCACCAATGGGGGATAACCTAATTTAGGCCAAACATATTCCACTTCCTGGAACAGATTAACCACCAGCTGGCTAAAGGTCACCTCTTTTTTGCCAGAGTTTCTCAAGGCCATATTGATGGCACCATGCATGCCTTTCAAGTCGGCCATCATGGAACCCATCATTCCGCCGGGTAAACCGCAACCAACGAGCAGCGATGTACTGGCCTTATTGGAAGGATCAATGAAATAACCCAGGAAGTCATCCATAAAGGACTGCGTCAACTCACGCGCTTCCATATAAGCGTTCATCTTGATTTCAGGAACAAGGAATCCGGCATCCTTCAACATGGCCTGAATAGTGATCACATCCGGATGAGACATACCCCAGGATAGAGGCTCCATGGCCACATCGATGTAATCAGCACCAGCTCTGGCCACTTCCAGCATAGATGCAACGGAGAAACCCGGACCTGAATGTCCGTGATATTCAATGAGTATATGAGGATATTTATCCTTGATGGCTTTGGTCAGTCTTCCCAGGAATGCCGGGCGACCAATACCTGCCATGTCTTTCAGACATATTTCATCTGCACCAAATTCAACCAGCTTATCAGCCAGAGATGTGTAATATTCTACTGTATGGACGGGAGAAGAGGTGATGCACATGGCTGCCTGGGAAATCATTCCGGCTTCTTTGGCGAATTTTACGGAAAGTTCAAGGTTTCTTGGATCGTTCAAGCCACAAAACGAACGGGATATATCCGTGCCCTGTGCTTTCTTCACTTTGTACATCAACCGACGTACATCAGCTGGAACAGGATTCATGCGAAGACCATTCAAAGCCCTTTCGAGCATATGTGTCTGGATGCCGGCATCATTGAACGGTTGAGTCCATTCACGGACTGCCTTGTTTGGATTTTCACCATAGAGAAGATTGACCTGTTCGAATGCACCACCATTGGTTTCCACCCTGGCAAAACATCCCATGTCAACGATGACCGGGGCAATTTGTGTTAATTGATCAACTCTGGGTACATATTTCCCAGATGACTGCCACATGTCCCGATAGAGAAGACTGAACTTGATTTCCTTTTTCATTTGAGCAACTATTTATCGTATGGAACACAAAAAGCATTTCATCTCAAAATGATGAACTGTCCAATTTTGAAATCCACGTTTTTAATAAGATCATTTTCCTCATAATCTTTGAGATAAACCTATATTAAACAGGTGTATTTCAAAGATTATTACAGGCCTCAAAATTAAGGAAATTTTTCGCTAATTCTCCTTTTTAAAGTGAGAATTTATGCACTTTTTCAGGATTTTTTATTCTTTTTTTTGCCTTTGACAAAAACCAGATATAAAATGAAAATTGCCCCTAATACCAGGAACACATATTTGAGTTCATGAAAGTAGGTCATCAGGAGTTCCTCATTTTCACCAAAGTAGTATCCAAGCGCAGAAAGTATTGTATTCCAGAGTGCTGAACCCAAAAAGGTGTACAATATGAATTTCTTCAGATCCATTTTAGCCAGACCTGCAGGGATGGAAATCAGATGCCGGACTCCCGGTATCAGACGGCCAATGAAGGTCGAAGTATTTCCGTTTTCGATAAAGTAATCTTCGGCATGTTGCAATTTTTGACGATTGATGAAAAAGATCCGGGCATATTTGCTGTCAGCCAATCCGTAAATAATGACACGTCCCAGATAGAAGGATAGTGTGTAATTGATTAGTGCGCCAATGACACAACCTATTGTTGCGAATAATACGATCAGAAAAAAATTTAATTCACCTTGTGATGCCAGATAGGCAGCAGGCGGAAGCACCAGTTCGCTGGGCAGCGGTATAAATGTACTTTCAATGGCCATAAGAATGGTTATGGTCAAATAGGACATGTGTGCCATGTACCAATCTATGATCGTCCCGAAAATGTTCAATGTTATCATCCCTAAGTTTTATTGAAAATGAATCATACTTTTTTAGATCAAAATTTTCTCTTGACCGACGCGAATTTACAGGTTTAATTGATTACCTACAACTATTACCTTTCAACAGGCTGATTTTTTAGAATCTTTTGGTATATACGTGGCAATAAGGCTGCGTGCCTTTGTGCTCGTAGTAGTCCTGATGGTAGTCTTCAGCTTCCCAGAAGGTGGTGGCAGGGGTGACTTTCGTGGCAACCTGATACCCTTTACCGTTCAGAATCGAGATCAGTTTCTCCGCGCTATTTTTTTGCAGGTTATTGGTGTAAAATATTTCGGAGCGGTATTGGTTGCCAAGGTCCGGACCTTGTCCATCAATTTGTTCCGGGTCATGAATCTCAAAGAATAGCTTTGCCAGAGTCTCAAAATCTGTCAGCGTGGGGTCAAACTCAATTTGTACGGCTTCCGCGTGACCAGTCGTACCCGTACAAACCTCTTTATAGCTGGGATAATCTTTGGTCCCCCCAATGTAGCCGGATGTGACGGACAGCACGCCCGGTGCTTTTTGCATCAAGTGCTCAACGCCCCAGAAACAACCTCCGGCGAAAATAGCAATCTCCCTCATTTTCAAGGCTTCGACCGTCTCCTTGGTAAAGTCCAGCGAAATGGAATTTACACAGTGCCTCGTGTTTTTGTCCGTAAATCCTTCTCCCAGGAAGACATGCCCTAAATGGGCACCGCAATTGGCGCAAACTATTTCTGTCCGCATTCCGTCTGCATCTGTAATTCTTTTGACAGCGCCTTTAATTTCTTCATCAAAACTGGGCCATCCGCATTTCGCATCAAACTTATCCTGTGAACGATACAAAGGTGCACGGCATTGCTTGCACAAATAGGTGCCTTTCTCCTTGAAATTCTCGTAGATTCCTGTAAAAGGGCGTTCGGTCGCTTTGTTGATTATAACGGCTTTTTCTTCGGGTGTGAGTGATTTCATATAGTTGGATGTTTTAATTGTTGAATGATTGGCTTTATCCTGTTTGACCGATCCTGCACACGACGTGTTCAGAACGTATAAAAGACTTAGTAAAAGTATCAAAAACTTTCTTTTCATCGCAAATATTTTTTAGAAACTCAAATTTACCCCAGCCTGCAGCCTATGGAATGGATAGTCATGTAAAGCATATTGAAACTGAACGAAATAGTGAAAGTCATTCTGAGCATAAACTAATTTGCTGCGGAGTACCCGTGGCTTGTCACCTGCTTCCAACCAACCTCTGTACCCGTGGATGCCATTTTCGAACGACCACTTTTGTGAAGACAGGATAACCTTGGCGCCATAAAGTGAGGCATCGTTCTGCCTGGCGGAATTCAACTGATAGCAAAGAAAACCATAGGTACCCACAAAACGAAGTTCCTGTACAAACGAATGTTGGAATTTCAGGGATTTACCCGCGGTCAAATCAAACCAATAGCCTGGTGTATCAAAATATCGGGCATTATATGGAGATTTGCTGGCTGAAGTCTTGAGAACGATTTCCAGATTGACATCCGGTACATATTTTTTTTCCCGGAAGATGCTCAACAAGGTGGACAGATAGAGGTCACCAATCATGAAGGTCTCTTCTCCGTCTTCAACCATGGATGCGCGTTCATCACGAACAGCAGGAGTTGTCTGATAGTGCTCTAGCAAGACACCCCACAAACTGATGGACAGTCTTCCCGGTTTGGGCACATACGTCAGTCTGGTGGACAGGCTCTGCGTCTGATCTCCAAATCCCCAGAAGCCATCCACAGAAACCTCGGCCTGATTTTTTTCAGGGACACGTCCATCGTACAATTCAGGGACTGGTAAAGCGTTGGGACCAAAAGTGGAGGTGGTATATGTCAGGTAATCATAGACATCCTTATCCGGGTCGTACTGATGTACATCCTTCCACCATTGAGGAATGTCCAAGGCTAAAACGGCGACCGGTTTCGTGAAAAAAACCAGTAACAGGCACAGAATCAGATTTTTTTTGATCCTGATAAAAGGAAAAAGACCTCTGACGGTGGTGACATTCATCAAAAAACGCTTATTTACCCTGGACGACCACCCTTTCAGTGGGCGCCAGATTTTCATTTCGGTATGTTGTCTCTTCTGCCACTCTGATGGCCAGATACATAAACGCCTGTCCGATAATGGAATCCTGATCCAGGGCTATAGGTTTACCCATATCTCCGGATTCACAGATACCTTGAACAATCGGAATTTGACCCAACAATGGTAATTTCAACTCTTCAGCCAATTCTTTGCAACCTTCTCTACCAAAAAGGTAATAGCGGTTGTCCGGTAATTCTTCCGGTGTAAACCAAGCCATATTTTCAACCAGGCCTAAGACTGGAACATTGACTTTATCTCCCTGGAACATGCTGATACCCTTACGTGCATCGGCAAGTGCGACCTGTTGGGGAGTGCTGACCACAATAGCACCAGTTATGGAAAGTGTCTGAACCAGTGTCAACTGAATATCGCTGGTGCCGGGAGGAAGGTCAATGAGAAAATAATCAAGTTCCCCCCAATTTCCATCGGAGATGAGCTGCTTCAGTGCATTCGAAGCCATAGCTCCTCTCCATAGGACTGCATCGTCCGGATTGACAAAAAAACCGATGGATAGGATCTTGACACCGTATTTTTCTTCGGGCTCAATCAAATCCCTTCCCTCTACCTTCGATACAACAGGTCTGGCATTTTCAATATCAAACATCTTTGGGATGGATGGTCCGAATATATCGGCATCCAGCAATCCGACCTTGTATCCCTGAGCGGCCAGAGCGACAGCCAGATTGGCCGAGACGGTGGACTTCCCTACTCCACCTTTTCCGGAAGAAATGGCCAGGATATTTTTCACCTGTGGCAGAAGCTTCTCCGGTGTTGGACGGGCCACCTGCGTTGTCTTCACTTCAATAGTAACTTCCGCATCTTTGTCGGCATACGTATGAATGGCGGTTTCGGCGGCTTTCACCACGGATTTGAGGAAAGGATCGTTGGGCTTTTCAAATGTCATGGAAAAGCTGACTTTGTTTCCATCAATACGGATGTCGTCCCCGACCATGCCGGAAAGGACTATGTCCTTACCTGTACCAGGATAGCGTACAGTGGACAAGGCGTCGGTGATGAGTTTGGGATATAAGTTCATAGTTGTTCTGTTTTTTTATCTTTTGGGAGCGTTCGGGCACTTCGGCCAAAACTTCGGTAAGGATCGGGTTCAATTTCCACTTCCGGCTCTTTCCATTTGATTCCGGAGGGGATCTCAAACTGTATGTATTTGATGGTCAACCCACGTTGCAACCATTGACTTTCGTAAAAGGTCTGAATCGATAGAATCTTATCTGCCCAACCACAATGGTAAAGGTCATCGGTTTCAACCTGGACCGGCAAATGGTTTTCTTTCACCATTTCTACGGTATAGCTGTACATAAACTGACTGTCCGTTTTCAGGTGAATCCTGCCACCAGGTTTTAGGAACTTTTCGTAATCGACCATGAATCGTGTTGAGGTCAGGCGCTTCCGAAATTTTTTCATTTGTGGATCCGGAAATGTCAACCAAATCTCGGAAATTTCTCCCGCTGCAAAAAAACGGGTGATGAATTCGATGTGGGTACGCAGAAACGCGACATTCTTCAATCCCTTGTCAGCGGAATCCTTAGCGCCGGTCCACATTCTGGAGCCCTTGATATCAACTCCGATAAAATTTTTCTCCGGATAAAGTTCCGCCAGTCCTACTGAGTATTCTCCTTTTCCGCAACCAAGTTCCAGTACGATTGGCTTGTCATTCTGAAAGAATTGTTCACCCCAATGACCCTTCAATGGGCTGTCCTGTTCTTCAAACTGTGCAAATTCGAAAACATGAGGAAAATGGTTCATGTCATCGAATTTCTGCAATTTATTTTTACCCATAAAATGGTATCCGTATACGATTTTTATTCTACAATGGTGATCCAGCCGTAATTGTCAGGCGCTTCGCCATACTGGATGGCACGCAATGCGTTGTATAATTTCAGGCAAACGGCACCTGGTTCGCCGTCTTTGGAGAACACATAGCTCACACCGGTATCGGCATCGTCGATGCGACCAATCGGAGTGATGACTGCAGCGGTACCACATGCGCCTACTTCTTCAAATTCGGACAGCTCTTCGACTGTAATATGTCGGCGCTCAACGGTCATGCCCATATCCTCAGCCAACTGGCACAGACTCTTGTTGGTGATGGAAGGTAGTACAGAGCTGGATTGAGGAGTCGCATAGGTATTGCCTTTTATCATAAAGAAATTGGCTGCACCGCATTCGTCGATGTATTTCTTTTCTTTGGCATCGAGGTATAAGACAGAGGCATATCCCTTTTGGTGGGCGATTTCACCGGATTTCAAACTAGCAGCATAGTTCCCACCGATTTTGACTGTACCTGTACCCTGAGGTGCAGCACGATCAAACTCACGCATGATGACCATATTGGCAGGTTTGAATCCACCTTTGAAATAGGGGCCTACCGGGGTTACAAATATGACAAACAAATATTCATCGGATGGTGACACACCTACTTTCTCCCCTGTTCCGATCAATAAAGGACGGATATACAAGGATGCTCCGGATTCGTATGGCGGAACAAAACGTTCGTTCATTTTGACAACTTTCAATACGGCCTCTGTGAACATTTCAATCGGAAATTTTTCCATCAAAATCATTTCACAGGAAGATTGCAAGCGTTTTGCGTTTTCATCCAGGCGGAATATTCTGACCTTGCCATCGACGCCCCTGAAAGCTTTCAGGCCTTCAAATGCTTCTTGTCCATAATGAAGACAGGTAGCAGCCATGTGCATGGTAATATTTTCAGAGGTAGAAACTTCCAATTCTCCCCATTTTCCATCTTTGAAATAGCAACGAACGTTGTAGTCGGTCGGCATGTACCCGAACGACAGATCTGACCAATTTATGTTATCCATTTTTTATCTTATTTTAATAAAATCGCGGTATTTTAATCGTAGACTACAAAAATACACTTTTTGTTTTTAAAAGCGTAGCGCTGAATATGATATTATTCAAAGATTTTCTGCAAACCGGATTTCGTTCTCGATTAAATTTGGCATCTTTAGTGACAAAATGTTCCGATTTATCCGATTGCTTTATAAAATTTGTTATTTTGAGTATCTATTTTGGATTTTGTAGAGCTTTTTGTAATTGCAAAGGGATATTATGTGTATATTTGTCGCGTTTATATATTATTAAATAACATTATGTGCGGATTTACAGGAGCTTTTGAGCTCAAAATAAGCGCCCAGGAACTTAGGCCCCAAGTCCTGAAAATGGCTAAAAAGTTACGTCATAGGGGGCCGGACTGGTCGGGTATCTATTGTGGTGATAAAGCCATTTTAGCCCACGAGCGTCTGTCTATCGTGGATCCTTTGTCCGGTAGTCAACCATTGTATTCATCCGATGGAACATGTGTTTTAGCGGTGAATGGGGAAATCTACAATCATTTGGAAATTCGGGAACGGTATGCCGGGAAATACGACTTTCAGACAAAATCAGATTGCGAAGTCATTCTGGCTTTGTACAAGGATAAAGGTCTTGATTTTCTGGAAGAACTCAACGGTATCTTTGCCTTTGCCCTCTATGATATTGAAAAAGACATCTATCTGATAGCACGTGACCACATCGGTATTATACCTTTATATATGGGCTGGGATGAAAAGGGGCAATTTTTCGTTGCATCCGAATTAAAATCCCTCGAACCCTACTGTTCTAAGATTGAAGTGTTTCTGCCCGGTCATTTTCTGTATAGTAAAACCGGCAAACTGGAACAATGGTACCAACGGGACTGGATGGATTTTGAAGCTGTCAAGGACAACAAAAGTTCCATCGATGAGCTTCGCGATGCACTGGAAGCCTCTGTCAAACGTCAGTTGATGTCTGATGTGCCTTATGGCGTTTTGCTCTCCGGTGGATTGGATTCTTCCATCATTTCAGCCATCGCCAAAAAATATTCCTCCATGCGAGTGGAGAGCGGAAGCGTTCAGGAAACTGCCTGGTGGCCACAGCTGCATTCTTTTGCCGTGGGCTTGGATGGATCGCCCGACCTGGCTGCTGCCCGAAAAGTGGCAACACACATCGGTACGGTTCACCACGAAATCAATTTCACCATCGAACAGGGAATGGATGCCATCAACGATGTCATTTATCACCTGGAGACATACGATGTCACCACCATCAGAGCATCAACGCCCATGTATCTTCTTGCCCGCGCCATCAAGGCCATGGGAGTCAAGATGGTTCTTTCGGGAGAAGGTGCTGATGAAATCTTCGGTGGGTATTTATACTTTCACAAAGCACCTTCTGCAAAAGCCTTACACGAAGAAACGGTCCGGAAATTGGACAAACTTCACCTGTATGACTGCCTGAGAGCCAATAAATCGTTGGCTGCCTGGGGTGTGGAAGGTCGCGTACCATTCCTGGATAAGGAATTCATGGATGTAGCCATGCGTTTGAATCCAACCGATAAAATGTGTACAAACGGCCGCATGGAAAAATGGATCCTTCGAAAGGCTTTTGAAGATTATTTACCCGAAGAAGTGGCCTGGCGTCAGAAAGAACAATTCTCAGACGGTGTAGGTTACGGATGGATTGATCACCTCAAAGTGGTTGCTATGGAAAAAGTGAGCGATGAGCAAATTGCAAACGCTGCAAAATACTTCCCCGTTAATCCACCGCTCAATAAGGAAGAGTTCCTGTACCGAACGATTTTCACGGAACATTTCCCATCGGAAACAGCTGCTAAATGTGTTCCATCGGTTCCATCGGTTGCTTGCAGCACCCCCATCGCACTGGAATGGGACGAAGCGTTCAAAAAGATGAACGACCCTTCTGGCAGGGCTGTGAAAAGTGTACACGATCAGGCTTACGGGAAATAAGGACGGAGATTCCGGACGCGCTTTGCACGACGCAATAGTATAGAAAAAGGTGTTCCAAATGGAGCACCTTTTTCTATATAGTGCAATTCAATCGACCTTACATTTTACTTCTCTGGGTTAAGGTTCTATACTGTAAAGCTGTCATTCCTGTCTTTTTCCTGAATACGGTGAAAAAATACTCGGGGTTCTCAAATCCGGTTTTGAATGCTATTTCCTTGACCGAAAGACTCGTGTTGGTCAGCAGTTCTTTCCCCTTGTTTAATCGGAGTTCCTGAATATATTGAGCCGGAGCAAAACCGGTATATTCTTTAAAGACTTTCCTGAACCAGGAGTAACTCATATGTATTCGCTCAGCGATTTCTTCGACATTGATGCCTGTATACAGATTTTCAGTGATAATGATTTTTGCCTTGTTGATTTGATTGGTCACCTTCAAATCCTCAAAAACCAGGTTCTTGTCTAAGGAATAGGTCAGTCCCAGCATTTGAGTGACTATACCTGCCAGCATTTGCTGGAAGCCGGCTTTTTGTTCAATGGCAATTTGGACCGCTTGCATGTATAGGTCTACAACCTTGTCGTTCAATCCGACGTTGAACAAGGGTTTCTGTTTGTTGAAAAAGCCATTTTCAACCCGATTATCAATGTTCGAGCCTTTAAAACCAATCCAGTATTCGTTCCAGCCAGTTTGTTTTTCAGGCATGAAATTATGCCACTCTCCTGGAAAAAGCAGAAACATACATCCTTCCTTAACAGGTTGCAGCTTAAGGCTATCTGTTACCAGATTTCCCTTTCCGGCACTGATATAGACAAGCTGGTATTCGTCGAGCACTCTTCCCTTTTCGGTCGAGAAAAGATATCTGCTGGGATGATTTTGAGTGGGATAAGGCGAACCTGGGACTATGTGCTGATATCCGACCGAATTGATGGTCATGCCCCATAGCAGATCATGCTCATTTACGACCAGATATTTTATATGAATGGCTTCTTTTGGTTGTGACATCTTTAATAAGACCTTATTTTTGCGTAAGATATAAAAAATAATTGACGTACTTTGAAAAATCAAATCTTAGATAATTAAAATCACCAGACCCAGTTCTAACAGATTTACGATGCTCTATTTTTGTAACGTATTGTGAAAAACATAAATCCAACTATGAAACGAAAACTGATTTTAATGACAACGACACTCATAGGTGCGTTGATTTTTCCGCAAATGGCTACCTCCAAAAGTGATCTGGTATCCAAAAGCGAATTATCTGTTCTACAGAACTTTTCGACCATCCGAAACTTTAATCAAAAAGGGCTCCAGGTGACCAGGTTTGATTCTGCTGCAGCTGCAATTGACGCCCACGATGGTGAGATTGCCTTGTTTGATGGCGTCTATTATCTGTACGGAACAAGCTACGATTGTGGTTATGAATGGGGAATCAAGGATGCTCCATTTTGTGGATTTAAAACGTATACCTCAAAAGACCTGGTGAACTGGACAGACAGGGGATTTCTGTTTGATGCCACAACGCAAATCTGGCAGACACGGTGCAATGGCAGTACCTATGGGTGTTACAGGCCTCATGTCATTTTCAATCCCAAAACAAAAATGTACGTTTTGTGGATCAATGTCTATGACAATCGGGTCGGATTCCGTGTATTTACCAGTTCCAGCCCGGTCGGGCCCTTCACGGAAGTAGCAGAACCGACACTGGCGGTCAACAACAATGCGGCAATAGCAGGCTTGAACAACGGAGATCACGATACGTTTGTCGATGACGACAGTGTGGCTTATTTAGCCTATACCGACTGGAGATCAGGTGGTGCCATTGTGATCGAAAAACTGAATGCCGATTACACTTCCGGCACTGGTGTTCATGTCGAAGATGTTACTCCTGGAAATACGGAAGCTCCCAGTTTATTAAAGCGTGATGGCATTTATTATGTGCTTTATTCCGACCCGAACTGCGGTTACTGTTCAGGCACCGGTACTTCATACCGAAATGCGACATCTCCCATGGGACCCTGGTCTGAAGGAAAGTCCATCAGTGTGAATTCTGGCGGTGGTCAGCCTTCATTTGTTTCCACCCTGAAAACCGATACGGAGGTCATTTATCTATATGGGAGTGATCTTTGGAACAATGCAGCAAAAAATGAAGCGCTAGCCAATTATTTCTGGACACCTTTGTCTTTTGGTACCGATGGGACAATCCATTCAATCATCAACAGGGACACAGTCAATGTTCCGGTGACGCCTGATATAAGGCAACATCCCACCCCAACAGACTTAGACAATACATCGGGTACGGAAGGATTTACTACCTGGGCTGATATTAGTAGAACAATCCAGCGTTCGCAATCCTTTGTAGCCAATCGAACCGGTATTCTCACTGAAGTGAATTACATGACATTTAAAAGCGGGCGTCCCGATGCCGGTCTGAAAATGGAGATTTATAAGGCAAGCAGCACCTGTCAACCAACCGGAAAAGCGTTATTTTCTGAATTGATACCCGCGAATTCCATTGGCTGGGCACCTAAATACTGTGTCATACATCCGGACATTCGGGTAGATTCTGCCAGCCGCTATGCTATCGTGGTGAAGTCAACAGCTACAGTAGGCGCATTCGGACTTGAGTACAACGACTCGGCACCCTATCCGGGTGGTGGAGCCTGTTATAGTTCTACCAACGGAAGTGCCTTTACGGTAGAGAAAAACAGGACGCTGATGTTTAGAACTTTCATCAAAAAGGCCGATTTTACCAATTTAATCCCGAAAGAAGCAGAAACATCAATCGTGAATTATCCAAATCCGGTTGTGAATTTTTTAAAAGTATCCTTGAAATGCAAATCGCCTGCTTCGACCCTAAAAATATTCGAAGCATCCGGAAAGGAAGTCTATGTTAAAAAAATAGCTGGAATCGGGAATAAAAATTACGTCATCAACATGACCTCGTATAAAAGTGGTGTTTATCTGATGAAATTTCAGGATGGAGCGACTATCCAGACAATGAAAGTCATTAAGGCCTGATAGCATATAAAAAACTCGTCCTGGAAAAAGTCCGCTATGAAAGCAGTCTAATCCCAGGACGAGAGAAAAGGTATCGTTTATTTAGTCAAATAATCATTTACAGCAGCTGCCATATCTCTGCCGGATGCCATGGCTCTAACTACCAGACTGGCACCTGTAACAGCATCACCGGCAGCAAAAACGCCTTTAACGGAGCTTTCATTCAGCTTATCCACCGAAACGTTTCCGCGAGGATCGTACGTCACAGCCAGTTCAGCCAACAAACCTTCATGTTCCGGGTAAACAAATCCCATGGCCAAAAAGACCAGGTCGGCCTTTAGGATTTCCGTTTTACCAGTTTCTATCATCAGATATCGACCGGTAGCAGGATCCATGTTCCATTCTACTTCTGCAATCTCAACTCCAGTTAACTGGCCATTCTTTCCGATAAACCGCTTGGTTGTCAAACTCCAGCGTCTGATACAGCCTTCTTCATGTGAAGAGGAGGTTTTCAGGACATTGGGCCAGTTTGGCCAAGGCGTCTGAGGATTCTCACCTTCTGGTGGTTTGGGAAGAATTTCGATTTGGGTCACTTCAAGTGCACCTTGTCTATTGGCCGTACCCACACAGTCCGAGCCTGTATCTCCACCACCAATCACCAAAACACGCTTGCCCTTGGCATTGATTGACTTATCTTCAAGTGGAAGACCGGTTAAAAGATAGTTTTGTTGAATCAGAAAATCAAGTGCTAAATGGACACCTTTCAGATCACGACCTTCCACAGTCATATCACGGGCAACACCTGCACCAATAGTGATACAAACGGCATCGTTCGTTTTTTCCAGTTCCTTGATGGATATATCTTTACCAACAGCTGTATTGGTCACAAAACGGATACCTTCAGCCTGAAGTAAATCCAGTCTGCGATCGATCACATTCTTGTTCAACTTGAAGTTGGGTATGCCAAATCGAAGCAGACCACCAATTTGCGGTGCTCTTTCATAAACTGTGACTTCATGACCTAATTTATTGAGTCTGTTGGCTGCAACTAATCCGGCAGGTCCACCACCAATGACAGCCACTTTCTTTCCACTTCTTTTTTTAGGTGGATTGGGAACAATCCATCCTTCATTGAATGCTCTTTCAGTTACAGAAGCTTCATTTTCACGAATGGTTATGGCTTGGTGAGAAATGTTCAGTACACAGGATTTTTCACACAATGCAGGGCAAACCCTACCAGTAAATTCGGGAAAATCATCGGTCTCAGATAAGACTTCATAGGCTTCTTTCCATTTTCCTTTAAATAAGAGGTCCTGATACTCTGGCATCTTATTTCCAAGTGGACAAGCCCAATGACAGAAAGGCACCCCACAATCCATACAGCGTGAAGCCTGCAACATTCTGTCTTCGTTATTCAGGGTCTGTTCCACTTCCCCGAAATCAGTTTTGCGCTCGTGAATCGGACGATATCCGGCTTCCTTGCGATCTATTTTTAAAAATGCTTTTGGATTTCCCATCTTAATAATCGTATTCTACTTGTGCAATTTTCTTTTTAACAGCCTCAATTTTCTCATCATGAAGTACCTTCTTGTATTCAATGGGTATCACACGAATGAATTTCTCTACGTAGGAATCCCAGTTTTCAAGAATATTTTTGGCTTTGGGACTTTTAGTGAACCTGTAATGCGCTGCAATCAGGTTGCGCAATTCGCGGTTGTCTGCCATTTCTTCAATAAGGGATAATTCAACCATCTGCATGTTGCAGAAGAAGTCAAAATCACCTTCCTCATCCAGAACATAAGCAATACCACCGGACATACCAGCGGCAAAATTACGACCGGTCTTACCAAGAACTACTGTACGACCACCTGTCATGTATTCACAACAGTGGTCTCCTGCACCTTCCACTACGGTGATGGCACCGGAGTTTCGTACACAGAAGCGTTCGCCGACTTGTCCGTTGATATAGACTTCACCACCGGTTGCCCCGTAAAGCAGGGTGTTACCGGCGATTATATTTGATTCGGGCGCATACGTGGTGCCAGCAGGTGGAACAACGATAATGCGACCGCCGGACAATCCCTTACCCAGGTAATCGTTGGCATCTCCTTCCAGTTTAAAGGTAACCCCTTTAGCCAGGAATGCGCCAAAACTCTGACCGGCAGAACCTTTGAAAGTACAATGGATGGTATTGTCTGTCAAACCATCGTTTCCATATCGTTTGGCTATTTCACCGGAAAGCATGGCACCAACGGTACGATCGGTATTCCTGATGTTGCGGACAAACTGAACCGGACTCTGCATTTCCAAGGCTGGCATGGAGAGCTTAATCAGTGATCTGTCCTGAACATCCTCGATATCATGAATCTGTTTTTTTACATTTCGTATGGCTTTTGTCTTTGCTTCAGCCGGCATATAAAGTAACCTGGAAAAATCAAGATTCTTCATTTTGGGGTTGTCTGCTTTTGGTACAAATTCCAAAAGATCAGCTCTTCCGACGATGTCGTCGAGTTTGGTATAGCCCAATGCGGCCAGATGTTCGCGGACATCTTCTGCCAGGAAGTTGAAGAAATTGACCAGGTATTCATAACGGCCAACGAATCTCTTACGTAAGACTTCATCTTGTGTTGCAACACCAACTGGACAGGTATTGAGGTGACACTTACGCATCATCACACAACCAAGCACAATCAGGGCACTGGTTGCGAAACCATATTCTTCAGCTCCAAGCATTGCTGCAATGACAATATCTCGACCGGTCTTCAACTGACCATCTGTCTGGAGTCTCACTTGTCCTCTCAAGCCATTCATGACCAAAGTCTGTTGCGTTTCAGCCAAACCAATTTCCACTGGCAGACCTGCATGTTTGATGGAGCTGGAAGGACTGGCACCTGTGCCACCTTCGCAACCACTAATCAGGATCATATCGGCCTTAGCCTTGGCAACCCCTGCAGCAACAGTTCCTACACCACTTTCAGAAACAAGCTTCACACTAATTCTGGCAGAAGGATTGACATTCTTCAGGTCAAAGATAAGCTGTGATAAATCTTCAATGGAGTAAATATCGTGGTGAGGTGGTGGTGAAATCAAGGATATTCCAGGTATGGAATGTCTGGTCTTGGCAATGATCTGATCGACCTTATAGCCTGGCAACTGACCACCTTCACCTGGTTTTGCACCCTGAGCTACCTTGATTTGCAGTTCATCGGCGTTCACCAAATATTCGGCTGTGACTCCAAAACGTCCTGAAGCAATTTGCTTAACAGCACTTCGGGCACTGGTTCCGTCCGGACGTGGCTTGTACCGTTCAGGATCTTCGCCACCTTCACCGGTATTGCTCTTTCCACCAAGAATATTCATGGCAATGGCCATGGCTTCATGGGCATCGCGACTGATGGAGCCATAGGACATGGCACCCGTCACAAAGCGTTTTGTTATTTCTGAAGCTGGTTCAACCTTGCTGATATCTATAGACTTCAGGCCCTTGAATGCTAAAAAGTCTCTGAGGAAGATGGGATGAGCCTTTTGATCGACAGCAGACACATATTCCTTGTACTTTTCGTAGGATCCGGTTTTGGATGCAATTTGAAGTCTGGAAATGGTTTCCGGATTCCAGGCATGCAGTTCACCGTCTTTTCTCCAGGCATAAACACCGGTATTTTCGGGACTTTTAGGGTCTGCTACGCCAAAACCTTCCTGATGCATGCGGATGGCATCGTTGGCAATATCTTCTAGGGTGATACCTTCCACTTTGGAGGTGGTGCCTTCAAAATAACGATGCAGTACATCTGTGCTGATACCAATGGCTTCAAAAATCTGTGCACCACGGTAACTGCGAAGGGTAGAAATTCCCATCTTGGAAAGTACCTTGAGTAAACCCTTATTGATGGATTTGATGTAATGTTTTTCTGCCGTTTCGTAGTCAGACTGGATCTCTTTATTTTTCACCAAATCTTCCAGAACCGCAAAGGCCATATATGGATTAATGACACTAGCTCCATATCCAAATAACAGGGCAAAATGCATCACTTCGCGTGGTTCGGCACTTTCTACCACAATATCAATCTGCATGCGCTTGCGGCACTCAATCAGGTGGTGGTGCACTGCCGATACAGCCAACAAGGAAGGTATGGCTACCATCTTTTCATTGACTCCCCTATCGGTCAGAATGAGGTAATTGTGTCCATTTTCTACGGCTTCTTCTGCTTTCAGACAAAGGTTATTTACGGCCTTTTCCAAACCTGCGGCTCCACCGGCAAGTGGAAACAACATAGGCAATTCTACAGACGAAAAACGTTTGTAGCGGATATTATTCAGAATATCGAACTCCCTGTTGGTAATGACAGGGCTTTTCAATTTGACAACCTTGCAATGGTCCGGGTTCGGCTCCAGCATATTGGCCTGATGAGATCCGATAAAACCGGTCAGGGACATCACCAATTCTTCCCGAATCGGATCGATGGGCGGATTGGTCACCTGAGCAAACAGTTGACGGAAATAGGAAAACAAAACCTGTGGTTTATCAGACAGGACAGCAATCGGCGAATCGTTCCCCATAGAAGATATGGGTTCTTTTCCTTCCAATGCCATAGGGATCATCAGGCGTTCAATGTCCTCTTTGGTATAACCAAAGGCTTGTATGTTGGCTTTTAAATTGGGTAAGCTGTTTTTCACCTCACGTCCGGATGAAAGTGTTTCCAGTTTCAGGCGGTTCTTATCCAACCATTCCCGGTAAGGATGTGCGGTGGCAATTTCTTTCTTCAATTCGGCATCGTAAAAAACCTGATGTGTCTGTGTATCCACCATGATCATCTTACCTGGTTTCAAACGTCCTTTTTCGCGGATCATTTCGGCAGGAAAGGATTGTACACCGGCTTCAGAAGCAACGATCATCATGTCATCCGTAGTGATGAGATAACGGGCAGGTCTTAGACCATTGCGGTCCAGAAGTCCACCAGCGTAACGACCATCTGAGAAAAGCAGGGTGGCAGGACCATCCCACGGTTCCATCAAGGTGCTGTGGTATTCATAGAAAGCCTTGAGGTCGTCTGAAATTGGATTTGTTTCATTCCAGGAATCAGGAACAAGCATGGACATGGCATGTGGCAGGGTTTTACCGGCCATCACGAGAAATTCGAGCATGTTATCCAAAGAGGCTGAATCACTCATACCCGATTGCAGAATCGGATAAAGGTCTTCCATCGTGCCCAATAAGTCGGATTTAAGGACACTTTCGCGCGCCTGCATCCAGAATCGGTTACCTTTTATAGTGTTTATTTCACCATTGTGTCCCAACAAACGGAATGGCTGTGCCAAATCCCAGGTTGGGAAAGTATTGGTGCTAAAGCGGGAATGGACCAAAGCAATTGCGGATGTAAAATTCGGATTTGTCAGATCGGTAAAATAATCACGCAGCTGAAGTGAGGTGAGCATTCCTTTGTATACGATCTTTTGGGTGGAAAGACTGACGATGTAGAAATTACGTTTTTCTGTCAGTGTGGATTGAGCAGCTGCTTTTTCCACTTTCTTTCTGGCTATATAGAGTTTACGTTCCAGTTCTCCCGGTTTACCAGGACCGGTTACAACGATTTGTTTTATGGTAGGTTCGTTGGATCTTGAAATTTCTCCAAGAATGGAACTATTTACTGGTACATCTCTTACTGCCAGTAAATTAAGCCCATCAGCTGTTAGGATGGATTTTAACATATCCATGCATAAATCAGCCTCTTTTTGGGCTTTGGGGAAAAACACTAAACCTGTACCGTAGTGACCTCGCTCCGGTACAGGAATTCCCTGCAATAATATAAACTCGTGAGGTATTTGAACCAGAATCCCGGCTCCATCACCTGTTTTGTGATCGGCACCTTCCGCACCGCGGTGTACCATATTTTCCAAGACTTGCAAACCGCGTTCCACGATATCGTGGGTTCTTTCACCGGTAATCCGGACCACAAAACCAACGCCACATGCATCATGTTCGTTTTCAGGGCTGTACAAGCCTTGAGCAACTGGATATTTCAACATATACAAAATTTTTAATTACCTTTTTTTAATTCCTATATAACAGTCAACCCATTATATCAATAAACTGAAATAAACCATCCTCCCGCACCCGGGAGAATGGTTTTTCCCTCAAAACTCCTGCCTCACGGCTGTATCGACCTAAGAAACTATGAAGGGATTT
>Ga0209512_1001437_pt1 | contig 29324 bp, 25 predicted proteins | sample frozenSSSSmetaG_FD_184142 | JGI IMG/M metagenome (GOLD analysis project Ga0209512, IMG submission 184142) | Glacier valley bacterial and archeal communities from Borup Fiord, Nunavut, Canada, to study Microbial Dark Matter (Phase II) -... | ecosystem: Environmental > Aquatic > Freshwater > Ice >...
AACCCGCCCCAGAGAAGCCCAATAAATAGCCAGAAACAATAAAAAAGTAGCGCAACCTCAATTCCCATATCTTAATTCTCCTTTATATCACACCTGACGATTATACATCCCGCCCTGCCGCCAACACTAAACTATAAACGTGGCGGTTAGGGAAATAGTGGTCGTTGGTGAAATAATCCCCAGTGTGTCCGTTCAGCACCATAGATAGAGCCGCCGCAATTGCCGCCGAACGCCCTTGCCCATAGACACATTGGCTAACAATTAGCTCGATTTTATCCTGATACTCACGTACAAACTGCCAGATTTGGTGGGCCTGTTCCACTGTCATCAAGTTTGAGGTAGCCTGACCGGACACCACGTCATAAAAGGACAACCTTAAAATGCCGAGGCATAATGGATTAGGAGAGATTTCGGCGGGATATGTCGCTACATCTGCCACCGAAATAATAATATGAGGTCGTTCAAAATTGGTCTCTAATATGGTTTCTTCGCTGTGTACCTCAAAGTCCAAAACTAAATTCCTTCTAGTAACTGTGCTATCTCAAACCACAAATTTGCTAATGGGCGGAAGTAGGGGTTGGGACTGGTGGAGCAATAGTAGATGCGCCATGTGCTGCATCGGTCAAGTTGTAAATACATAATAAAGCTGGATTTTAGGTTAATTCATGTTCACGCTGGGCAAAGTAATCAATGATAAAAGTCCGAAAGAGCCGGGCCGCCGCCGATAAATAACGCTCCTCCATCCAGGCCAATCCAATTGTGCGCTGACATAATGGTTCTTCGATGCGGAGGCGGGCCGGGAGTGGGTCGGAAATCCCCTGCCAAGCCAACTCTGGCACTAGCGATACCCCCAACCCCGCCGCCACTAGCCCCCTTGCGGTATTCATCTCTTCGCCCTCAAAAGCAATCTTTGGCTCAAAGCCAGCCTGACGACAGAGATTATCGGTAATCTGGCGAATACCGTTGGCGGGCTTAAGGCTAATAAAGTTTTCCTCGGCGACCTCAATCAATCGCACACTCCCCCGACCCGCCAGAGGATGATTGGGTGGCACAGCCAGGAATAGTTCTTCGGTTAAAAGATTGACCCAGCCAATCCCCGCTTTTTGATACGACGGGGAGGCGATGCAGAGGTCAATTTCCCCTTCCTCTAGCTGTTGCAACATTAATCCGGCGGAATTTTGAGATAGCCGAAAATCAATATGGGGATGTTGCGCTCGAAAAGAGCTTAAAAGGCCGGGTAATAGCCGCGCCCCCACCGTGTGCAAAAAGGCAAAAGTCACTACGCCGCGCTCTGGCCCTATCAGGTCGGCTACTTCATGTTTGCCTTCTTCTAGTTCTACAAAAATTCGCTCCACCCGTCGCAGGAAAGTCCGGCCCAGACGGTTGAGTCTCACCTGTCGGCCTAAACGGTCAAAAAGGGGCGCACCCAATTCCTCCTCCAGATTGGCAATCGCCCGACTGAGGCTAGGTTGCGAGATAAACAGTTCCTCGGCAGCATGGGTAAAATGCTGAAGGCGAGCGACTGTTTGAAAATATTTTAGCTGTTGTAATTCCATGTGTGGTTGCTAGTTATTGGTTATTGGTTGTTGGTTTTCGACTTTCGACTTTTGACTCATCCATAGCTATAAAGCATTAAACTTGTACGAATTATATATTAGACATTATAACCAGGCAAGGGTAAGATTGAATAGTAAAAAGGATGAAGGATGAGGGATGAAGGATGAAAAAGACGTAAAAAGCAAGAATAATTGTAGGGGTAGACCAATGTGTCTACCCGGTTCGGGCTTTTCGATTTTAGATATTCGATCTTAGATTTGGATTTTCAACCGCTATAGAAAGCCGTTACGAAAAAATGATAGTTCGCAAATCTAATTTGGGCTTAGCTCATAAAGCCGCCAGAGGGAGCAAAGTTACATCCGAGCGAAAGATGCTGGTAGTGTTAGGGCTGTCAACCACCGCGATTTTTTCAAATATGTACGCTACTCAACCCATTTTGCCCGTAATTGGGCAAGAATTTGGCTTGCAGCCTAGCGAAGCCGGAATAACCGTTAGCGCACTGGTATTGGCAATTGCGGTTAGTGCCCTCTTCTATGGGATACTGAGTGACCGAGTAGGGCGGCGACCCGTAATTATCGGCAGTGCCTTTGCGCTGGTAGTGCCTACGCTGCTTTGCGGTTTAGCGCCGACCTTCCTGACGCTAGTTATCTGTCGAGTGGGACAAGGCTTGATACTCCCTGGCTTTATTGCCACCACTATCACCTATATTCATGAAGAATTTGCGGCTAACCGAGGCTTGGCGGTGGGCTGGTATACGGCGGCAACTGTGACGGGCGGCTTTACCGGGCGGTTGCAAGGCGGGGTTATGACCGACCTCTTTAGCTGGCGATTTGCTTTTTTCAGTTTTGCCCTTGCCAATCTGTTATCTGGGTTAGCTCTGGCCCGTTATCTACCCCCTTCCCGTCCCAAACTAGCTACAAATAAACCCGAAGGCTTTGACTTTGCGGGTTTGACAGCCTGTTTTAGCAACAGACGTTTGATTGGCTGCTATCTGGTGGGGATGGCAATATTTTTCCCCTTTATCGGACTATTCACCTACTTGCCCTACTATCTGTCACGTCCTCCCTTTAATCTTTCGACGCTGCTGGTCAGCTTTGTTTTTGTGGTTTATCTGATTGGCGTATTCGCCGCTCCCTTGAGTGGGCGATTTAGTGACAAATTGGGCAGGTCGGGAGTTATAGCTGCCGGACTGTTATTAATGGCAATTGGGGTTGGCCTAACGCTAGTTCCCTGGCTACCTGTAGTATTCGTCGGTTTGTTGATACTGTGTTTTGGGATGTTCACCGCCCAATCTAATAATAACGCCTTTATCGGGGATAGCGTGGGCAAAGGGCAGAGCCGAGGCAGCGCGGTCTCGTTATATCAGATGTTTTTCTATACTAGCGGCAGTTTGGGCGGGGTTATACCGGGCTTGCTCTGGCAGAATGTCGGTTGGAGTGGGGTAGTAATCGCTTGTCTTTGCTCGTTGGTCGTCGGTCTGGTAGCAGCCCGCACTTTATGGCGATAAATCGCGCTCGTCTTTTAGGGCTACCCCACTTGTCTTACGCTGTCGGGCCTCTCTCATAAGATAAAGCAACGTATCGGCGGCTTCCTGATAGCTCAAACCTTCCGGGCGAATATTTGAGATGCAGTTGCGGTCAGACTCCAGACGACCCACCTCTGGATTATAGGTTAAATAAACCCCCAAACTATCGGGCGCACTCAGGCCAGGTCGTTCCCCGATAAAAATCGCCACTTGCTCGGCTCGCAGCAGCTCGCCAATCTCGTCACCCAATGCCACCCGCGACTGATTGGCAATTACCACCGGGGCGACCCGCCAGCTTTTTTGTAATAATTCCCCGCTTACTAGATTAAACAGCGGCAGGGCGTTGCGTAGCACCGCTTGGGCCGAAAGCCCGTCAGCCAGCACAAATACCGCCTCATAATTGTAGCCAGCAATTTGGGCTTGATTTTCCTCTCCTTTTCTAAGGGAGAAGCCAGCTTGCGGGTAGGGGTGAGGGTTATTGTCTTTATAATTTTGCAAAAGTTCGCAAGATTCTTGATTAAGGCGACGGCCCATATCCGGCTGTTGCAAGTAAATCAGGCGGTTCTCGGCTCGACTCTGTACTTGAAGGGTTTCAAAGCCCTGTTTGGTTAATTCCGAGACTAAAGGTTGAGAGTCGAACTCGTAATAAACCGCATCACGGGCGCGGGCGTGGGCCAGTTGGAACTCAAGGTGTTCGCGGGTGGGCAAGCTGTGTCCGGCCCGACCCAGGCCAATCCGGGCAGGGGTATGCTGGCGCAAGGCTCGCCAGGGGTTGGCAATAACCAACGCATCTTCTACCACTATTTCTTTAGGGCTTTCATTTTCGGACATCTTAACCTAACCCCCTGGTTACTGGACACGATGCATCGTGTCCCTACAAGGAAAAAAACTCTTTACGCGGCTCTTAAAAACCCCCTGTCCATCTTGTGAATATTCTTCCAACAACCAACAACTAAAAACCATTAACCAACAAACGATGGTCAGGGTTTATGGGGTTCAGGCGACCATCTTCGCGTGTGACCCCCATCTTTATCAGCCATTCCTCGAATTCGGGGGCGGGGCGTAACCCCAACGCCGAACGCAGATACAAAATATCATGAAAGGAGGTGCTTTGATAGAAAAGCATTACATCATCCGCCCCTGGCACGCCCATAAAATAGGTGCAGCCCGCCACCCCCAATAACGTTAAAAGCGTATCCATATCATCCTGGTCGGCCTCGGCGTGGTTAGTGTAACAAACATCACAGCCCATCGGCAGACCCATTAGCTTGCCGCAAAAGTGGTCTTCCAGCCCGGCTCGTTGAATTTGCTTGCCGTTAAAAAGATATTCCGGGCCGATAAAACCCACCACCGTATTGACCAGCAGGGGTTGGAAGCGGCGGGCGACGGCATAGGCCCGGGCCTCACAGGTTTGCTGGTCTACCCCGTGATGAGCGTTGGCGGACAGAGAACTGCCCTGCCCGGTTTCAAAGTACATCACATTTTGGCCCAACGTACCGCGTCCTAATTCCAGAGTGGCCTGTTGCGCTTCCGCCAGCAGAGCCAGATTAACGCCAAAGCTGCGGTTGGTCGCCTCTGTCCCGGCAATGGATTGAAACATTAGGTCTAGCGGTGCGCCCCGCTCCAACGCCTTTAACTGGGTAGTGATGTGGGCCAGTACACAGGATTGGGTAGGGATTTCAAAACGAGTAATCAACTCATCCAGCATCTTTAACAGGTTTGTGAGGGTTTTGGGGCTATCGGTGACGGGGTTAATGCCGATAACCGCATCTCCACAGCCATAGAGCAAGCCATCCAGAATCGAGGCCGCAATCCCTTGCAGGTCGTCGGTGGGGTGGTTAGGCTGCAAGCGGGCTGCCAGTCGCCCTTCCAAACCGATTGTATTGCGGAAGCGCGTAATAACCCGACACTTACGGGCCACCGTAATCAAATCCTGATTTCGCATTATTTTAGAAACAGCCGCTACCATTTCAGGGGTCAGGCCGGGGGCAAGGGCCGTCAATCCGACGCTATCCCTATCATCCGACAATAGCCAGTTGCGGAAATCGCCCACCGTTAAATAGCTTATCGGGGCAAAGGCCGCTTTATCATGCGTGTCGAAAATCAGGCGGGTAACTTCATCAACTTCATAGGGAATCAGCGGCTCTTCCAGAAAGGTTTTCAGGGGCAAATCGGCCAGACAAAGTTGGGCGGCAATCCGTTCTTCGGCGGAGTGGGCCGCAATACCCGCCAGATGGTCGCCGGAACGGTCAGGGGTCGCTTTCGCCAGCAAGCTTTTCAGGTTTTCAAAAGTATAGGTTTTAGCACCGAGGGTTGTTTTATACATGGCTTTTCTCGTATCTCACCATAACGTCGCTGCCTAATTTTAACAGAACCTCACAAAAATTATAAGCCTGTAGTAATGACTTTAGTCGCCCCTTTGATGAGTAGTTTATGCAATGAACTCTGTCAAGGTGAAAGTTACCTAACCCAGCCTTGTCACACCCCGTAGGGGCGTGAGCTTGCGAAGAATCTTCTTCATTCTAGCAAGAATCTAAACGTTCCTCACTTTGGTCATTGTGCGCGAAGGCCAAAAAGTTTGCTATCATGGGCCAGACCCTTCGCAGGCTCAGGGTAACAAGTGTGGAACAGGCTATATAAAGAAGCGACTAAAGTCACTACTACCTTTTTAAGCCCTCTGTGGTGAATATTAAAACCTTATGCCCCAACCCCCGTCCCCTTTCAGGCGGGGCTTTGTAATAAGCCAAAGTGAGATGTGATTTTTCAGTAAATGCCAACTATGCTATTATTTCGCCCATATATTCAAAACAACTTTAGAAGGAGATTAATATGTCGGAGGCCCAAAAACTGGACGGGCTGTTGCGCTGGCGTTGCATCGGCCCATTTCGGGGTGGACGGGTGGTGACGGTAGCGGGCAGTTATCATGATTCCAATACTTTTTATTTTGGTGGAGCGGGCGGGGGCGTTTGGAAAACTGTTGACGCTGGAGTTTATTGGCGGTGCGTGTCGGACGGCTTTTTTAGCACCTCAGCGGTGGGGGCGTTGGCGGTAGCACCCTCCGACTCAAACGTAATTTATGCCGGGACGGGCGAAACCACCATTCGGATTGACGTTGCGCACGGTGATGGGGTTTATAAAAGCATTGATGCCGGACGAACCTGGGCTAATATCGGGCTAAAAGATACCCGCTTCATCGGGAAAATTCGGGTACACCCCACTAATCCCGATATTGTGTGGGTGGCGGCACTTGGTCACGCCTTTGGGCCAAATAAAGAGCGGGGCGTTTTCAAAAGCGTAGATGGTGGGAAAAACTGGCAACAAGTGTTGTTTGTCAGCGAAAAGGCTGGGGCGGTAGACTTGAGCGTAGATACCAGCAATCCCCGTATTCTTTATGCCACTATCTGGGAAGCCTCTCGTAGTTTCTGGCAAATTAGCAGTGGTGGCCCCGAAAGCAGCCTCTGGAAAAGCACCGATGGCGGCGATACCTGGACTAATATCAGCGCAAAACAGGGTTTGCCCAAAGGCACGCTGGGCAAGATTGGGGTGGCGGCCTCCCCAGCTAAAACCGGGCGGGTCTGGGCTTTGATTGAACATACCACCGAAGGCGGGTTGTATCGTTCGGACGATTACGGCGACACCTGGGAGCGAGTCAGCGATAACCAAAATCTGGTATCCCGCGCCTGGTATTACATCCACCTGACCGCCGATTCCCAGGATAGCAACACCGTTTACGTGAATAACCTGAGTTTCTATCGCAGCACCGATGGCGGTAAAACCTTTGTGGAACTGCCCACCCCGCATGGCGATAACCACGACCTCTGGATTGACCCTAACAACAATCAACGCATGATTCAGGGCAACGATGGCGGGGCTAACGTTTCGCTAAACGGCGGGTTTACTTTCACTTCGATTTTCAACCAGCCCACCGCTCAGTTTTATCATCTGGCGGTAGATAATCGCGAACCCTACACCGTTTTTGGCACGCAGCAGGATAATACCAGCGTGGCTGTACCTAATCGCAGCAGTCATAGCATTATCACCTGGGCCGACTGTTATGTGGCGGGGACGGGTGAGAGCGGCTACATTGCGGTACGGCCTGACAATCCAAATATTGTTTACGTGGGCGCGATTGGTTCATCCCCTGGCGGTGGCAATTGTATCCAGCGTTACGACTACGAAACCAAGCAAATTCGCCTGATTACCACCTGGCCCGAATATACCGGGGGCTATGGGGCGAGCGAGCAAAAATATCGTTTTGCCTGGACTTACCCGATTGTTATATCACCGCACGACCCCAATACGCTTTTTATTGGCGGTAACATGGTTTTCAAGACCACCGACGAAGGCCAAAGTTGGCAGCCAATCAGCCCCGACCTGACCAAAGCCGACCCCGAAACCCTCAAGCCCACTGGTGGCCCGGTCAACAAGGACGCGATTGGAGCTGAAACTTTTGCCACTGTGTTCTCTTTTGTGGAGTCGCCACACCAGCAGGGCGAATTCTGGGCTGGCTCGGATGATGGCCTATTGCATATCAGCCGGGACGATGGGTCAAGCTGGCAAAATATTACTCCTGGCGATTTGCCGGAATGGACGCTGATTAGCTGTATCGAGCTTTCGCCCTTTGACCCTGGCACGGCTTATGTTGCCGGGACGCGCTACAAACTGGACGATTATCAGCCCTATCTCTATATTACCCGCGACTATGGGGCAAGCTGGCAAGCGATTAATAATGGGATTTCCGAGGTGGATTTTACCAGAGTAATTCGGGCCGACCCCCAGAAAAAGGGTTTGCTTTATACCGGAACTGAAACCGGGGTGTATGTTTCGTATGACGATGGTCAGAACTGGCAACGCTTCCAGCTAAATCTACCCGTTTCGCCCATTCATGAACTTTTGGTAAAAGGCTCGGACTTGATTGCCGGAACGCATGGCCGCTCAATTTGGGTGCTGGACGACCTTACATCCGTGCGGGAGTTGGCGGGTGGTATTACCAAAGGGGACGTTTATCTGTTCCCGCCCCGCGACACTATCCGGGTGCTGCCGGGGATAGATTGGAGTGTCCCTAATCCGGGCAACGTCAACTATGCCGGGACACGCGGCGGGGCTTTTTTGACCACTACTACCCCCGATGGCGAAAAGACCCGCGAATATCTGGATGCGGGCGATAATCCCCCTCTCGGCGCGATTATCACCTATAGCTTGAAAGCCGCTCCCACCGCGCCCATTAACCTGACTTTCCGTAACACCAAAGGTGAGGAGATTCGGGCCTTTACCAGTCGCAAAGCTGACGACCCGACCATCGCCAAAGAGCGGCGCGTCCCGGCTCAGGTGGGCTGGAATCGCTTCGTGTGGGACATGCGCCACGCTCCCGTCACTAAAATCGAAGGGACTGACCCGGCGGCAGAGTTGGTAATTGAAGGGCCGTTTGTGGCTCCCGGCAGTTACAGCGTGACTTTGAAGGCGGGCGAAATTGAGCTAACCCAATCTTTCAACATTATTAAACCTTCAAACCTGCCCGCTACTCAGGCCGACCTGGAGGCGCAACACGACCTGTTGTGGCGCACTCACCAGCAGCTTGACCGCACCGCCAAAAGTATCAACCGAATGCGTTCTACTCGCATTCAGCTAGACGGTTGGGTCAAACGCGCTACCGCCAAACCCGAAGTGGTCGAGGCTGCCAAAGCTTTGAGCGCAAAGGTGCTGGAAATCGAGAAGACTTTGCAGATTCCCGATTTGAAGGCGGGCTGGGCGGATAACCTGAACAAGGGGCCCCGCCTATTTAGTAAGTTGGGTTTTGTGACGGGAGCGGTAGCGTTGGGTGATTATCGCCCTACCGATTCCGCTGAGGAGGTTTTTACCATGCTGAAAGGGCAAATTGAGGAGCAAATTACCCTTTTTGAAACTCTGGTGGCGGCGGAGTTAGCTACCTTTAACAAGTTAGCCGCCGAGGCCGGGCTTGGGGCGGTTTTGGGTTAGGCACGGTTGTCGGTTGTCAGAAAAGATATTAATAAGGATGGACAGTATTAACAGAATGGTTTTAATTCCCCCTTCCCTAAAGCGGAAGGGGGCCAGGGGGTTAGGTTTGTTGACTCCTGACAGCTTTTAGAATTTAGATTGGAGATTATAAATATGCAAGAGTTATATCCGGTGATGGCGGGGGCGTTGGTTGGGGCAGTGGTTATGTTCGTCCCGATATTGTGGTTACGGACGCTGCTGTTCGTGGTGGGTTGTATCCTGGCGGGACTATCGGCAAGTTTTATTAGTGGCGAACTTGAGGAAAGCTGGGATTTCCTTTCGGTGGATATGCTGCTGGCCTGGGTTGGCGGACTGATCGCGGTTGGTATCGTTAGTGGCATCCGCCACCGCGCCGAGATTGCGCGCTTCTTCTCCGGCTCTCAGAATAAGCGGTAATTGGTTGTCGAGGAAAGATAGTAACGAGTGTTGCTGCCTCTGCGAAAGTATTATTTCAAACTCATTCTGAAGTCAAAGAATTTTGACAAATGTGAGATTATTAAATATAGTAAGAAATAAATCCGCATAATTTAACAGGCAATTTGTACTAGGCAAGGTTAACAATCCGACTAGCAGCTATTTTAGTTGAGGCAGGATTTTAAACCAATGATAGTCATACCCATCACCAAAACCACAACATTATTCTGTAGTGTTGATTGGGTAGTATAACTGAAGGAGTCGAGTTGGGTACAGGTCAATCTGCTTGGGGGTTGTGTGTAAGAAGGAGCAGTTATCTCTTTTTTAATTAAGAAGATAAAATCTACTTTGTATGCAACACAAAAATTTTAAAACAAAGATAAAATATGGATGACTTAACCCGTGCGTTCTATGAGCAGAATTACATTATTCAATACATCTCTAAGAGAGGTAATGAATTCCAGGATTTTTTTAGCGACATAATGGAACATAGGTATCCTTCAGATTTTCAACGCTACCGCCCATGGGGAAAAGCTGGAGACAAGAAAAATGATGGTTATTTACGCTCTAAACGTACTCTCTTTCAGTTATATGCACCAAATGAAGTAAAAGAGTATCAGACTATTAAGAAAATAGATGAGGATTTTAAGGAAGCTTTACCCTATTGGCAAAGTCATTTCAATATTTGGGTATTTGTACATAATTCAAAAAGTGGCTTGAGTCCCAATATAGGAAAAAAACTCTTAGATCTTGCCCACCAAAACCCAAATATTACATTTCAGAATTGGGGCTATGAAGAACTTCGCAAAGAAGTATTTAACTTGTTAAGAGAAGATTTGGCCTTGGTTTTAGGGCCTGTTCCCTCAATTAGAGGTATTATGCAATTAAGGTTGGAAGATTTAAAGCCCTTATTGCATAAAGTTGCCGAGCAACTACCAATGGATGATGGTTTGATTAGACCTGTACCACCAGATAAATTAGACCAGAATGGACTTTCTAACAGTGTAAAACTTCTACTTAGGATGGGCATGGCTAAATCTGATCTTGTTAAGGAGTATTTCGATAATTCATATGACCCAAGACTAGGGGATAAAGTTGGTAAGGCGTTTAAGGAACAATACCTAGAGTTAAAATCTCAAGGTTTGTTACCGGATGATATATATTATAGACTTCAAATATTTATTGGTGGCATTGAATTACTACCAGTCAATCTACAGAGTGCAGTTCAGGCTGTACTTGCATACTTTTTTAACAGTGTGATATCTTTGAAGATCCAAGCAAAATAATTATTATATGATTTTACCTACTAAACGCATAAATGAAAATAGAGCTCTATTACCCATTGGTGCTGAAATCTTAAAAAGGTTAACAGAACCGAAAACTATTTCACGATTGTGGGATGAACTCAAAAAAGAAAGAGTAAGTAGACAAACACCATCATCCTTGACATACGATTGGTTTATTCTTGCTCTGGACCTTCTATACATTCTGGACACCGTTGAATTGGATAAAGGCCGAATTGTAAAGCTTATAAAGTGATTAACTCAACATTCAGCGATTTAGAATCTTTCAAGTCAATGACTTTCAAGCAAGGTCTTAATATTGTATTGTCGGAAAAAAGCCCTGACTCAACTAACCTTGAGACAAGAAACCGCGCTGGAAAAACCAGCTCAATTGAATTAATCCATTTTTGTTCTGGTGCAAATGCTGATCCTAAAAGTTTATTTAGGGTTCCTGAATTAGAAAATTATTATTTCGGAATTGATTTTGATCTTAAAGGCTTTAGAGTTAAAGTAAGTCGCTCTGGGCACAAACCAAATGAAATACATTTAATATTCCCAAACAGGGATAAACCAAATTGGTTTTTGGACAATGTTAGAGAAGATTTTGACAATAACCTAATTGTAACCAACAACGAGTGGAAAACAATTTTGGGTTCTAATATGTTCAGTCTCAACACTCCACAAAATGAGGATGATGAAAGTGAAAATATTTTAGGGCCAACATTCCGATCTTTGTTTTCCTATTTTGTGCGCCGTCAATTAAGCGGAGGTTTCACTACTCCAGTTAAGCAATCGACAATGCAACAACTTGGGGACCAACAAACAGCCATTTCCTATTTATTGGGATTGGATTGGACAATTCCTAAACAATGGGCAATTGTAAGAGCCCGTGAAAAAAGCTTAAAAGAAATTAAAAAGGCCGCAAAAGAAGGTTCATTTGGTTCAATTATTGGTAACTCTGCTGAATTAAGAACGAGACTTGCTGTAGCAGAAGAACGAACCTCCAGATTAAGAGAAACTATTAGCAATTTTCAGGTACTTAATGAATATAGAGATTTTGAAATAGAAGCTTCAAATTTGATTAGACAAATGGGTATATTAGCTGATGAAAATACGATTGATCTAGATTTAATTGGAGAGTTTGGAAAATCTTTAAATACTGAAGATGCACCTACTAGCGATGATTTGGAGGAACTTTATAAAGAAGTTGGTATTGTATTACCCGACTCCGTTTTAACGCGATTTGAAGATGTAAGGAATTTTCACGACTCAGTTGTAAAAAACCGTAAATCCTATCTTAATGGGGAGATCCAATCTGCAAGACAACGAATTATTGATCGTGATGTGACAAAAAGCCGATTAAACACTCGTTATGTAACAATTATGCAATTACTAAAATCACATGGAGCATTAGAACAGCTTTATAATTTTCAACAAGAGCTTTCTCGATTGCAAGCAGAAACAGAAGCTATCCGTCAAAGACTTACTACAGCGGAGCAGTTAGAACGAGAAAAGGTTGAATTGGATATTGAGCGAAATCAACTCTATTTAAGGTTAGATCAAGATTATAAAGAACAGCAGGAGGGAGCATTAAGCAAAGCTATAATAACTTTTGAAAGAGTATCACAATCATTATATAAGGATGCAGGTAGTTTAACAATAAAGCCAAGTTTAAATGGCCCTGTATTCGATGTAACAATACATGGGGACAAAAGCAAGGGCATTACAAACATGCAAATATTTTGCTTCGATATGATGTTGATGAGGTTATGTATTGAGCAAAAAATTGGCCCTGGATATATTATCCACGATAGCCACCTATTTGATGGTGTTGATGGTAGGCAAGTTGGAAAAGCTCTAGAAGTAGGTGCCCAAATTGCACGCGAAAATGGTTTCCAATATATTGTTACTTTAAACTCTGATATATTAAATTCCATAACAGAAGAATATCCTGAAGGTGAGAATCTTTCAGACTTTATATTGCCTGCAAGGTTAAATGATAGCCAGAATGGTGGGCTATTTGGTATTAGATTTAAATAAATATTCATGTATTTTACTCAAACCTTTACGCCAGCCCCAAATTAACTGCATCATCGCCGGAGAGGGCTTGACCTTCGGCAAAAATAGCGTCGAAGGCGGTCTCTCCGAGTTGGAAGCGGGTCGCTTCGATAATTTCATCGTAAATCTCGCGCTCGGCGGGTTGTAATGCCCCGTTGATAGCCGCAAGCATGGCAGAGGTTGCCCCTGCCAGACGGGTCGCCCGTTGCAGTTGCAGGGTTGAAGATTCCTTCGCCGCGATTGCCGCCAGCCCCAGCAGAGCCACCGCAATCCCATACTTGTCTACCAACTCTTTTTTCAGCACCAAACTCTCGCGGAAATAGCCCAGACCTTCGGGGTAGTTTTGCTGTTTGTAAGCCAGCAAACCCAGATTGGTCAGACTGGCAGCGATGCCAAATTTATCGCCAATCTCCCGGCGCGTCTGTAGCCCTTCCAGGTAATATTGCAGGGCCAGGGGGTAATTCTCCTGAACATAGGCCACCGCCCCCAGGTTGGTCAGGGCATACGACACCCCCTGTTTGTCGCCGACCTCGCGCCGCAAGATTAAATTTTCCTCAAAATAGTTATGGGCCTGATTTAAGTCACCCCGATGAGCCGCCAGATTCCCCAGATTATTTAGGCCACTGGCAATATATATTTTGTCGCCAACCACCCGCACCAACTCAAGGCTCTCCTCGTAATAAGTCTGAGCCTGACTATATTCGCCCCGGTTGGCGGCAATGTTCCCCAGGTTGTTCAGATTAGCCGCCGCACCCCAATTGTCCTCAAGCTCCCGGTAAATCGCCAGACTCTCCTTGAAATAGTTATCGGCGGCCTGATAATCGGCCTGATGGTCGGCAATCCGGCCCAGGTTAGTATAAATCGAGGCAATGCTGGGTTTGTCGTTGTACTCCTGACTGATTTTTAGGCTACCATTGTAATAATAGATGGCGAAGGGAAAATCGCCCTGACTTTGGGCGATAAAAGCGATAGCCTGCATAACTTTGGCCCAGGTTGCGGGTAAAGCAACAGCCGGGAGCTTTAAAATCCGCTCAAGATAATCCCGACCCTCGCTCAAAAAGCTGCGGGCGTACCAGTAACGCCACAGATTTGCGCTCAAGTTTCCAGCAAGTTCAACCTTTTCATTTTGCAAAGCCCAATCCAACACCTGCCGCAAATTATCGTATTCGGCATCTAACCCCAACAAGGCGAATTGTTGCTCTGCTCCCTTTAATTTTGGCGCGATGGCCTCAACTTGCGCCAGATAATAGCTGGCATGTAAATCGTGCAGAGTTTCATTTTCGCCGTTTTGGGCTAACTTCTCCAGAGCGTATTCCCGGATGGTTTGGAGCATCATACAGCGCGACTGCCCGTCCTGCCCCGGCATCTCCCTGAGCAGATTTTTATTGGAGAGCGACTCAAGACCGTCTAACACCTCAATTCCCAGGTCATTGTGGGCATTACAGATTTGCTCGGCAGCCTCCACCGTGCAACCCCCCGCAAACACCGCCAACCGAATAAACAGCCGTTTTTCGCTCTCTGCCAAAAGGCTGTAACTCCAATCAATTGTAGCCCATAGGGTTTGCTGCCGGGCAGGTAAATCCAAACTGCTCGCGGTTAGCAACTTGAAGCGGTCACGCAGCCGTTCGACCATCTGGCGGGGAGTGAGGAGCTTCATACGGGCGGCGGCTAATTCCAGGGCAAGGGGCAATCCGTCCAATTTCTGGCAGATGTTGGCAATATCAGCGCAGTTTTCTTCATTCAACCCAAAGCCCCTTTTAACTTCCTGCGCCCGTGCCACGAACAAATTCACCGCCGCATATTTTTGCGGACTGGTGGGGTTTAAGAGGCTATCTTTGGGGTCGGGCAAACCCAGCGGCTCAAGCGGATAGCTCTGCTCCTGCGCCAAGTCCAGCGGAATACGGCTGGTGACAAGCAGTTTCAGGCCGGGCGCAACATCTAACCATTCAGTCAACAAAGCTTTGCTACCGATTAGCTGCTCAAAATTATCCAGTAGCAGTAGAATTTCACCCTGTAAAGCCACTTTAAGAGCCTCTTGCAAGCTCTGGCCTTTGCTCTCCCTGACCCCCAGACTGCGGGCAACCTCCGAAATTATACCGAGGCTCTCCTTGATGTTTTCCAGATTTACAAAATAGACTCCACCGGCGAAATCTGGTATTAGGGTTTGAGCTATTTCCAGCGCAAGGCGGGTTTTGCCCGTACCACCCACCCCGGTCAGGGTAACTAAACGGGGAGTGGGTTGTTTAAGCAAAGCGGTCACCTCGGCTACTTCTTTTTCCCGACCCCAAAGCTGATTAGTAACATCGGGCAGGTTGGTTGGAATAGGCGCACCCGGTAGCCCAACCCTGGATTTGGGCAGGGCTCGGCGGAAGGCGGCGGCAAATTCAAGGGCGGTGCTGTAACGCTCAGCGGGCAGTTTAGCCAGAGCTTTTAGCACTACTTCCGAGATGACAGGTGGAATTTGGGAGTCAAGCTCAAGGGGCGGTAGTGGGGCAAGGCTGGCATGTTGCACCAATAAAGAGACCCGATTACCCCGGAAAGGTGGATAACCCGTCAACAATTCGTAAAGGATAATCCCTAGCGAGTAAATATCGCTGCCAGTGGTAGCGTTCCCCTGCGCCTGTTCCGGGGCTAAATAAAGCGGCGTGCCCACCCCTTTTGCCCCGGAGTCATTCACTTCGAGGTCGCGCACCAAGCCAAAATCAGCAATTTTGACCGTGCCAGAAGCGGTCATTAGCAAGTTGGTGGGTTTCAGGTCGCAATGAATCAAACCCTGACGGTGGGCTACTTCCAGCCCTGCGGCAATCTGGTCGAGTAAATCGGCAATTTGCTCCAGATTCAGGCGGCCTTTAGCTTTAATCCAGGCTTTAAGGTCAGAGGCCCCGCTTTCCGAGCCGCCGATATACTCCATTACAATAAACGGAGTTTTTTGATGGCGGGCCAGGTCGTAAATCCGCACAATGTTGGGGTGGATTAAGCGCAAGGCGTTACGGGCCTCCCCATGGACAAACCGTTCCAGACTTTCGGGGTCGTTGGAGCGGTTACTTAACACCAATTTTATGGCACGAGGCTCATTTAATAGGAGGTGCGTCGCCAACCAGACCTCGCCCATCCCACCCCGTCCCAAAACTCGCTCCAGGCGGTAGGTATCAGTCAAAACCAGCCCACTACAAGGGGTAAAAGTCAGGGGGTCGGCACTGTCCGGCTGTTCCTCCATAAGTTTTTGGGTCAGAGCAACAGAGGGAGTTACGCCCGGCAAAGGCACAGTCTGACCGCTTAAAACTTCTTCCAGTCCCCGGATATTTTGGTTTAGCTGAAGCACTAATCTTTCGTAGGACTGGCGGGTATTATGGTCAGTTTCGGTTTCGAGGGAACTTTCGTATTCGGCTAACTGCTCTTTTTGTTCTTCCAGGGTTAGTTCTACTAACCTCGGATAATCTTCGTTCATAGCACTTTATCCCCAGGACACTCCCATTTTCGGGAAGTTATTTAGTGTGTTATACCATAATAAGAGAAGTTGGCGAATTGGGGAAGGGGTAAAAGGAGATTAGCATCAAAATATTTGCAAAATTATTACAATTTAGTTCATTGTCTAACTGCCAAGCTTGTGTCATCATGATAATGATATTGTATTAATGTTAAATCAAGCCTACTTATTCAGAATTTGTTGCCGCTGATTTTCTATAAACAGACAGGTTTTAACCGTAATCCAACCATTCGAGTAAGCCTCTTTTTGTTTATTCCTCTATCAGCTTTAAAACTTTGAATACAGGCTAGAAGGCTTCCTGAACATCTGTATAACTTTTCGGGAAGTAAAGGTAGAAAGAATATGAGTTTAACTATTCTGGAACAAAGCGACCAGGACTATTTTCACGTTATCTTCGCAGGGATAAAGGGCGGCGGGAAATATTTAACAGGGTTGCGGGACTATATTGGCAAAAAAGGCTTTGTGATTTCCTCGCTTTCCACCCGCCCTGGTTTGAAGGGCGGCGAATCTACACTTTCTACCCACTACCGTAATCTGGCCCAGGAGCTTGTATGCAAGGCGCAAGGTAAGAAAATTAGAATCTATGCTCATTCGTTGGGTAGTCTGGAAACACTGGATTTAATGAAGGCCCTGGCCGATTGTCAGGATTTACCCTGTAAAGCACTGGAAATTATATTTATCTCGCCGCCCGGCGTGGGCCAAAAGGGCTTTAAGGGGTTAGGCAAAGTGTTGTTGCGGCTGGGAAAAGTGGTTCGAAATGTGGGCCTTTATGACCAACACCACCTTTTCCCCTTAGAAACAGCTCAGGATACCGTAACCGCCGAACAGCGTAAACTTTTACTGGAAGTGCTGCTACCAGGGGTAATCCCGGATGTGGTGCAGCAACAGCGACTTATTAAAGAGCTTGAAATTATTGACTTTGAGCTCAGTTTTTTGATGACACATCCTGAACTAAAAGCCGAGTTTGAAAAGTGGTATCTTGGCAAACGTCACCTGATTATCAGGGGGTTGCTGGAGAAAATTTTTGCCGGAGACCATATCAATGAAGCTGACCATCGGGATTCGCTCAACCTTTATCGGGAAAACGCCGTTGATATTGCATCGGGCTTCTGTTATTTAAGAGTGGCGGTGATGTTTGCCTTCAAATCCTTCAAAACGCTATTCCAGGGGATGGATAGTAAAATCATAGAAGCCACCGAGCAATGTCAGAAAAAGGTGGTGGCGGTTACTTTAGGAGTGGCGATTCTGGGGCGGGATGATTTGGTAGAGGCTTGTGACTATAATATGCTGGACAAACTGGCCCTGGCTAAAAATTTCTCAATCCGCAAACTTTTCTTTAACGATGTAGAACATGCCTCGGTAGCGCATCGCTGGGCCGTAATTGATGCACTTGAGGCGATTAATCTAGGGGCTTCTTGAGGAAGGATGGAAAATATAGAAGCAAGAATAATGAATTTGTAGGAGTAGGCTCTTTCCTGCGATAAATCGGCTGACGGAGCAGCCTCCTACAAATACCCTTCTGACAACCTTCACTTCATCCTTTCAAAATGGGGAGTTTTCGCAAAGCAAAGGGCAACCAGGATAGACTTTCGACGGTTGTGCCAAGCGGGTTATATTCCAGACCTACAAAGCCACTATAGCCACATTCATCAATCGTCTGCAAAATATACTGGAAATTAAGCTCACCTGTGCCGGGTTGGTGGCGGTGGGGCGCGTCCGCAATCTGAATATGGCCTATTTGGGAAACATGACGGCGGATAGTATCGCTAATATTTCCTTCCATCCTCTGCATATGGTAAACATCGTACTGGTATTTGAGGTTAGGGGCGTTTATACTATCCAGAAAGCTCAATGTTTCGGCAGTAGTTGGCAGGATGTAGGACTCGTTATCAAAGGTATTAATCGCCTCTACCACCACTGTAACCCCGGCGGATTGGGCTTGTTCCGCCGCCCATCTCACGTTTTCCCGGACTCTTTCCAATTGAGCCGGATGCTCCTCGTCTGGCAACCATTTCCCTGCCAGGGCATTGATGGTTTTACAGCCAATCTGGTTAGCAAATTCAAGGGCAATTGGTACATTCTCCCGGAATTGTTGGGAACGCTCTGGGTCATTTAGCAACCCTCGTTCTCCATTAGATACGTCCCCGGCATAAAAGTTAAACAGGGCCACCTTGAGACCAACATCCTGAATACGTCCCGCTACTTTTCTAAGGTCTTCGCCGATGGGCCAGGAAAATTCCACCACCTCGAAATTAAGGCGGGCAGCCTGGTCAAAACGGTCAAGGAAGGAATGTTCCTTGAGTAAGATTGAAACGTTCAGGTCAAAACTCAACATTGTTCCACCGATTTTATAGTAAACCCTGTTTTATAAATGTAGGAGTATCGCAGGACATAGCCTACTCCTATTCTATTCTACCATTTATCCGCCCTCAGAGTATCGCAATTCCCCATCCATTACCTTATTCATCCTTCACAATACTTCAAAAACTGTTACTCAAGCCTGGGACAGTGGTGGGACACTATGAGACATATATAAGGTTATCCTCTTAATAGAGTGTTAGCGGCAACGACTAACCTGGATAAATAAGCGAATAGGAGCAAACAATAACCGTGCCAGAACTATTAAGTCAGGAAATCGGCTCGAAAATTATAACCATAGATAAAGAGCTAACCTTGCTTAAAATTAAAGCCAACCCGAATGACCCAATACTGTTCCAGATGTTTTTCTGTGTGAATTGCGGGACTTTCGTGGAGGGCGGTCAGATTCTACCGCCGCTTGAATCCCAACATCCGGGACATCGCCTGGCCTGGCTACCATCGGTAGACGAGCCAATTCCGGGAAGAAGCATCAAGCACATTAACCACTGGCTGGAAAGCACTCCGCTTTCAAGCGAGCGACGGCAATGGCTACAGGAAGTGGCTCAAACCACCAACACCATTAGCTGGGCCTGGGTGGTTAGTGGGGCGGAGTATGAAGACTGGACAAACTATCTGGACGGCTATCTGGATGAACTGGCGGAAAGCTGGCTAACGGCTCTCAACGGCCTTGATAGTCCGCTAATTCCGGTCGGGTCTATCTGGCAAACTATTCGCCCGGCTCATTATTTTTTCAAGTGGACTGAACTGAGTTCTACTTATTAACTTTAGTATAAAGGAGAGTTATCAATGCCTTCTATATTGGCGCAAACCAATGCAGACGTAACAATATTAAACGGTGCAATTGACCTTGAGCAACAGGCTCAGTGGACTTATGGCGCAGCCGCCGGCACAAAATTACTTAAAGATGATGTGTTAGCCGTCGCCCTCAAAATTTCCGGTCAGCACAAAGAACATGAAGCGGCCTTGACCGCAGCGGTCAAGAAGTTGGGTGGTACGCCCCCTACCGCTAAAACCAGCTATCCATTACCTGACCTGAAAACTCAGGAAGATATTCTTAAATATGCTTTGAAGCTCGAAATTACCGCCGCTAACGCCTATTACGATGCTTTCACCAAGTTGAGTGACAACACCCTCAAGTTGGCCGGGATTAGCATTATGGGCTCGGAAGTGCAGCACGTGGTTGTTCTTCGTAGTGCCCTGAACCTTGACCCAGTGGATACTTCGTTTATGCCACTCAAAAGCGCGTAGTCGGGATAGGCTAAGATAAATATAATATAAGGCTGAATTTCAAACAGCTATAAGGAGACATATATATCATGAACGGTAACGTATCGAGACGTGGTTTTATCAAGTCGAGTGCCCTGTTTGGTGGAGCAGTCGCGGTGGCCCTAAGCAGCCCCGCCGGACTTTTCGGTCAGCAGGTAGTGGCGGCTCAGACCGATGACCTGTCAATTATCACCTTTGAATACACCCTGGAAGGGGTGGCAATTGCAGCCTACACTGCGGCGGCTGGGCTGAACATTCTGCCCAAGCCCGTACTAGATGTTGCTCTGAAATTTGCTGGACAGCACAAAGAGCATCAGGCGGCTTTCGCGGCGGTAATCAAGCAGAAAACTGGCAAAGACCCGGTTCCCCCGGCAGGCCCCTTCAGCTTCCCGGAACTGAAAACCACCGAGGACATCTTGAAGTTTGCCAAGACTCTGGAAGAAGTGGCAGTTGGTTCGTACTACTCGGCGGTTGGCAAGCTGAAAGACCCCCAATTGGCGGCAACCTCAGCCAGCATTTTCGGAATTGAAGCCCAACACGTGGCAGTATTCGCGGCGGCTCTCCAGGGCGACCCCATTCCAGGGGCCTTCGTCACTGGCCCAACCGAAGATGTTGTTACCAAAACCGCTACCGCCATCCTGACCCCGCCTACTACTACCACTAGCTCGATGCCTACCTCTGCGCCTAGCACTGGTGCTGGTGGAGCGGCGAACAAGGGTGACGATTATACCGGCACGGTATTGGGTATCTTAGGTGCAGCCAGTGTTGCTGCCGCCGCTACCCTCGCTCTGCGTAACCACAAGGAGCAACCCGCCGAGGATACTAAGGAATAATAACCAGGCTTAACTCTTTCGCATTGTTATCTTCAATCATCAGGAGCGGCATGTCCGCTTCTGACTATTTTTGTGAGGAATTTTTGTTATGAATAAGAAAATTAAACAGGGACTTTTGTTTGGTTGGTTAATGGCAACGGTATTGATAGCGGTTTACGCTTTGGTTCCGTTGATTCCTACGGTGTCAGCCCAGAGCAATCAAACAGTTACAATTGAAATCAAGGATTTTAAGTTCACCCCCGACACGGTCACTGTTCCCGTTGGTGCAAAAGTAATCTGGACTAATAAAGATAGTGTGAGTCACACTGTCACTAGCGACGTGGCAGGAACATTCGGCTCGGAATTACTAAAACAAAACAGCACCTTTGAGTTTACTTTTACTAAAGCTGGGACTTTTGATTTTCATTGTGAGCCTCACCCCTTTATGAAGGGTAAAATTGTGGTACAGGCTGCGGCGGCCCCCGCTACTACGGCGGCTCCGGTCACTACGGCGGCGGTGGCAACTACTACCGTAGCTTCGGCAGCGACTACGGCCCCTGCCGCTAATACCACTACGGTTGCCGCTACCACTGCGGCGGTTGTCACGACTGTTGCCGCCGTTAAAACTACTGCGGCAGTTGCTGCTCCGGTTGCCACTACGGCCCCCGCGACAGTAGCCAGCACCCCAGCGACTACCAGCTCGAATGATAATGGGCAACTACCTTTCCTGATTGTGGGTGTGGTGCTGGTTCTGGCGGCTATTGGCGGAGGTTTTTATCTGTTCCAAACCCGACGCACCAAGTAGTTTTGAGTTTTGAGGGTTAAATTTTGAGTTGGTCAAACCTAACCCTCAGATTTTCTACCGCCCACCGACGACTGGCAACCGACAACTTTTTTAAGGAGCGTTTTATGTTGAATATTGATAGCCTGAAATTAGGGCCGATACCAAAAGTGTTCCTGATACTTGTGCCCTGGGGGGTGGCTTTGCTTATTGGTGGTCTTGTCCACCAGAATATGGGCGACCCTACCCCCTCCAAATTTCTGATGGTCTGGGCGGTAGTTACGGTAGTGGGGTTGGCGGGACATTCGTTGGGATTATGCCGGGGGTTGGAATGGAATTTTGTGGTCTGGGTAGTGGCAATTTCCCTGGCCTGGGCTTTTACCTTTTTCGTTTTCCAGGTTTACGAACCCAAAGGGCCCAACGACCCAATTTTGTATAGCGACCTGGGGGCGGTTTGGCTAGGTCTGATGGGCATCGCCTTTATTTTCACCGCCTTTCAGGTTAATCCTTTGTTCTGGTTGATAGCTATTCCTCATCTGGTTATCGCGCTAGGGATGGAGCTGAGTGCCAGAGGCATTGTTAAAATTGACTTTCTGGATGGCAATCAACCCTTGCTAGTAGCCTTGATTGATGGTGGTCTGACCCTGATTGCCGGGATTGTGGCTCTAGTCTTGTCCACTCGCCAGCCCGTAAAATAAGGGCGGTCAATTCTTTAGCTCCCGGTTTTTTTAAAAGTTTGGTTGACATACGTTTGGATTGCCGCCAGAGCGAGGGGGCTAGACCACTGTTTTGTAACTTCTTCGTCTACCCCCTCCGCATTTTCCTGCAAAAAGGCAAAGGCGGGCGCATGTACCTGGGCCTTAGTCAGCGCAAAAGCGTTGGAGGGTAGGCTTGCCATATTAGTCGCAATTTTAAGAGCATGTTCCAATAGTTCTTCGGGTTCAGCCAACGCATTTATCAAACCATAGCTGAGGGCTTTCTCAGGCTCAAGGGTAGCACCCGTGTAGAGTAGCTCACCAAAATATTGCTGTAAGCTAACAAAACGCATTACTTCCAGGGCCACTGCCGGGAACGGCACCCCCACCAATAATTCGGGCACGCCGATACGCCCCTTATTCTTGCTCATTACCCGATAATCCGCACAACAGGCCAACACGCAGCCCCCCGCGATAGCATGCCCGTTTACGGCTGATACTACTGGTTTAGGAAAGAAAAAAACTGTTTCAAACATTTTACTTAAAGCTGGTATCAATTCTTGCACATAATCCGGGCCATCTTTGGTTAGGCGTATCAAATCTACCCCTGCTGAGAAAATGCTTCCTTGCCCGGTCAGGACGATAGCACGGGTATCACTCTTTCGCAGCCCCTCAAAAACCCGCGTAACCTCCCGGCAAAGCTCTACATCCTGAGCATTTGACTTCCCAAACTTCATAGTTAGTACACTGACTTGACCCTTTTCGGTAATTTCGATCAACTTATATTCCTCCTTGCCTGGTCTTTTTGATTATTGGTTTTCTTTTTAAACAGTTTATCATTTTCTCTCAAATCTGTTTGAATTTCGACCTCAAAGCCGCGCGTATCGCTTTACAAATTTTTATTCCTAAAGTAGGATTACTCTCAGGGGGTTATTGTTTGCAAGCAACACCTGATAACTATCTGTGGCTACATTGGGCTATCCCAAACAACCTATTCAAAAAAGTACAAATATGATCGAACAACGCACCAATTGGGCCGGAAATTTTACCTTCAGTGCCTCTCAAATCCACTATCCCAGCACTATTAAAGAAGTACAAGAACTGGTGAGACGGGCCGGGAAGTTGAAAGTGCTAGGGGCGGGCCATTCCTTCAACGAAATCGCCGACTCGTCTGAAGAACAGATTTCCCTTGCTAACTTTCAGCCTGTGCTGGTGATTGACCGTGAGCGACAGACCGTGACGGTCAACGCCGGGGCTAAATATGGTCAAATCTGCGAGGAACTAAATCGCCAGGGTTATGCCCTGCCTAATTTGGCTTCGTTGCCCCATATTTCGGTGGCGGGGGCATGTGCGACGGCTACTCACGGCTCAGGTGACCACAATGGCAATTTAGCCACCGCCGTAGCGGCAATGGAGCTTGTGACTGGCGATGGTGAGGTGGTTGTTTTATCCCGCGACCAGCAGCCAGAACAATTTTCGGGGGCGGTAGTAGGTCTGGGTGGGGTTGGAGTAGTTACCCAAATTACCCTGGATATTGTTCCGACCTTTAATATGCGTCAGTATGTATATGAAGATTTGCCATTAGCCCAATTTGAAGAACATTTTGACGAAATAACCTCAAGTGCTTACAGTGTCAGTTTATTTACTGACTGGCACAAACAGGAGTTTCAACAGGTCTGGTTGAAGTACCAAGAGACGGGCGACACAACTTTTGAGCTAAAATCTGAGCTATATGGGGCGAAATTGGCGACCAGTAATCACACTCCTATCAGGGGAGGGTCTGTAGAGGCTTGTAATCCGCAACTGGGCATCGTTGGCCCCTGGTACGAACGCCTTCCACACTTCCAAATGGCTTTTACGCCTAGCAGTGGGGAGGAGTTACAGACCGAATACCTGGTTCCGCGCCAGCATGCCCTGGCCGCAATAAAAGTAATTGATCAATTACGGGATAAAATTGCTCCTTTGCTACAGGTCTGCGAGATACGAACTATCGCCGCCGACAATCTGTGGATGAGTCCCTGTTATCAACAGGCCAGGGTTGGGGTTCATTTTACCTGGATAAAGAATTGGGAAGCGGTCAGGCAACTCCTACCGCTAATTGAAGCTGAATTTGAAGCTCTAAAGGCTATACCTCATTGGGGCAAGTTGTTTACAATGTCAGGCAGCAAATTGCAGCCGCTTTATCCAAAGTTGGCGGATTTTCAAAACCTTCTACACTCCTTCGACCCACATGGCAAATTCCGTAACGCTTTCCTTGATAAATATATCTATGCTACAGAAATATTTGAGTAATCATTGCCACAATCAAACTAACTGGAAGAAGAAGTGTTTTTCCCACAAGTTTGGAATTTGAGTTAAAGTGAGAAGCGGGTTAGCACTTTTTCAAAGGAGACATCCCCCGTATCATCCCCCGTAACATAACGCCACAGTTTGGCCCGTTGAATGTGTTCCAAACGACCCTCGTTACCCTGCCAACTCTGATAGCCTCGATTGATTATAGTAGTTACTTCCGGGCTAGTGTAGCCATCCAGATTAAACAGACCCCGTTGCTCCTGACCAGGCCGCAGTCGCAGCTTGAATACATAGCGGGTCTGCTCGGTATAGTTCGGCTGGGCGCAGTGCCAGATACCATGATGCATAAAAACAATCGTGCCAGCTTTGGTCGCCAACTGACGCTGCCCAACGATATTCTTGTATCGTCCGATACTTTCGGTGTTAACCCGACGCAAGTGAGAGCCAGGTAATACCAGAGTTGGCCCCATCTCGCGGGGAGCATCGTGGGCGAAATAAAAAGCTTGAATATCAAAGGCCAGAGGGCGGGTATCTATAACCGAGTCGGCATGCCAATTTTGGGCTTGAAGATAATTACCCTTTACTATATGCAAAGCCGAATGGTCATAGACCGCGTTACGTCCAACCAGCCCTTGAACGATACCTTTGACCTGGGGCAACTCAAAGACCGCCCTGATATTTTCCGTCGCGCTCCAAAACTTATAGCCCCGCTCATTTATGGTGGTTTCGTCCTGATAGGCGGCTTGATTGTATTCGGCTGGAACCAGGTTTTCCACCATCAAAAAGCCATCGGTCACGAACTGAGCCATTTGGCTGGCGGTTAGCAAATGCTTCTTTTCAATTTCAGCCTCAGTTAGTTGATTTTCTGGATTAAGCGCAATCAAGGTCTACCTTCCTTTCCAATACATATTCATAAGGCAAATTCCCGTTTTCATGCTCGTGGCCTGTTACAAAGGTCGGTAGCACCGGGAGTTGGATAACGTTCCAGCCATCCCGCATTGCCGCTAATACCGAGCTATAGGGCGGTTCATCACTATCGCCCGATTGCATCTGGCGTTTGTCAGCACTAGCCGCCCCATCAAAGACAGCCCAGGCCACCGTGTTACTTTCTAAACTGGAAGTAGCCAGATGTAGAATTAAAATTTGCTGCCGCAGTTTGCTCATGCCTTATTCTCCAAATAAAGATTTATGTCTTTTTCTCTTTGTAATATATAATAAAAGGCAGTAACAAGCTAGATTGGATTCCGTAAAGCTTGTGTCTTATTCCGTTACATTAGGAGACCGCAGATGTTGGATAATTTGCACATTCGGATTTTTATGGCGCGTTTAACAAAAATTAGCCCTATCCGTTGGCGACTGAAAAATATCCAAAGCCCTTACTGGCGGTTTTATCTGAACCAGTCGGACGGGGCCTTTCTGGAATTATCGGGAAAGGGCGAGAATAAACCCGCCGAGTTATACCCATTAGTGGGAGGAACTCCTTACTTTATTCCGGCGGGGGTGCACTTTAATACTGAGATTCAGCAGGAGGTTGGTCACTTTTTTATCCACTTTGATATTTTAGGAATACCGTCGGTAGTGATGCGGACGATTTTCAACAATCCGATTGCGCTACCTTTCAATAGCTGTTTGCCCCAAAGCGTCTGGGAAATAGCGGGGGAGTTGGGTCTACCCCAAAGGGTTGAACTGGTACTGGAATGTCGGCTTAAAGCGGTCATCTACGAAGGCTTGGCTCTTTATTTACAGAGCTTGCAACCTGAACAGATAAATAATTCCTTTCAACTGGCAATCGCCTTGAAACCAGTGCTGCCAGCGATAAATCATATTGACGCTAATCTGGCGGGAGACTTGCTTAATCGTGACCTCTGCCGTTTGTGTCAGATGAATGAGGACTATTTTATCCGACGCTTTAAGGAATGTCTGGGGCAAACTCCGGGTGACTATATCCGCGAACAACGGGTAAAACTAGCCGCCCAACAATTACTTTTTACCGAAGATAGTCTTGAACAAATCGCGTCTAGCAGTGGTTTTGGTAGCCGCTTTTACCTGTCGCGGGTCTTTAAGGATTTTATGGGACTTTCGCCGGTGGCTTATCGTAAAGCCTCCAGGGTGTAGCTACTTGTTTCCTCATACAAGGGTTAGTGTATACCAGCTATAGTGGGTTCGGCGGTCTGGCTATCGGCTAATGAGCGGAAACGTGATTAACGAACTCCCAAAAGGAGTTTATAGATAACCAAAAACTTTACCCGATAACAGGCTAATGCTAAAATAAGGTGAAATAAGTAATCCTCAATCTATTTGCAAGCGGATTGTACTAAGTTGACCCAGGAGATTATAAAAGAATGAAATCTACTGCCCATGATTTAAGTTACGCCTCCCAATCTACTGCCCAAAAACTGGATATTTATCTTCCTTCAACTGGAAATGCTCCCTTTCCTTTAGTGATATTTATTCACGGCGGGGCTTTTCTCTATGGCGATAAAGCTAATGTCGAAGGTCATACCTTTTTGCTTGAAATGGGTTATGCGGTTGCCAGTATTAACTACCGCCTGAGTGAAGAAGCTAAATTTCCGACTCTCATTCATGATGCAAAAGCCGCCGTCCGTTGGTTACGGGCTAACGCCTCGGAATATGGGCTTGACCCTGAACGGTTTGCGGCCTGGGGTAGTTCGGCGGGCGGCTATCTGGTGGCGATGTTGGGCACTACGGGTGGGGTGGCAGAATTTGAGGATGCTACCCTGGGAAACTCTAATTTTTCGAGCCGGGTGCAAGCCGTGGTGGACTGGTTCGGCCCAACCGATTTTTTGAAAATGGATGAACAGTTAGCGGAAGGGGGCTTCGAGGCCAGCTTTCAAACTCATAGTAATATGGATTCCCCTGAATCACTGTTACTTGGTGGGCCAATCCTGGAAAATCCCGAACTGGTAAAAGTGGCTAACCCGGCAACCTATGTAACCTCAGATTGCCCACCTTTTTTGATTGAGCATGGCACGGCTGATTCTATCGTCCCATGCCAGCAAAGTCAGCTACTATATGACACTCTTTTACCAGTTTTAGGCCCGGAGAAAGTAACTCTCCACTATTTAGCAGGGGTGGGACACGGCGGGCCAGAATTCATCAGCTCTGAAAATATGGAGCTAGTATTGGAGTTTTTGGCTAAACATTTGAAGTAACAAACCAGCCAACCCTAAAACTTACCCTAACTCGGCTCGAACTATCTTCGCCCCTTCCACCATCGCTTTAAGCTTAGCGAAAGCGACTGCGCGGGGAAGATATTTCATCCCACAATCAGGCGCGATCGCCAAACGTTCAGGTTCAATATATTCCAGAGCGGCCCGGATGCGGTTCGCCACAATTTCAGGGGTTTCTATCTGTAAATCACCCAGATTCAAAACCCCCAGCATAATAGTTTTATTGGAAAGGGCTTTAAGACTGGAAAGGTCAAGGTTGGGTTGGGCAGCCTCAATCGAAATTTGCTGCACAATACAATCTTTAAGCTCAGCCAGAAATTCGTATTGGGTGTTGCGATTGTGGACAAGGGCGGCATAGCCAAAACACATATGCAAAACAGTAGTGCCCTTTACTTCTTCCAAAGCGCGGTTAATTACTTCCACCCCATAGGCGCGGGCTTTATCAGGGCGAGCCTGTAAATACGGCTCATCAATCTGGACAACATCCGCTCCGGCGGCTTGTAAATCTTTCAGCTCAGCATTAACGGCAAGCGCAATATCTAAAGCCAGAGCGCGGTCATCCGGGTAGTAATCATTCTGGGCCTGTTGAGTAATGGTGAAGGGGCCGGGTACGGTTGTTTTGATTCGACCAGTAGTATTGGCGCGTAAAAACTGCACATCCCCCACCTCAATTGGTTGCGGGCGGCGAATTGGGCCAGTAATTCGAGGAGCAGGAACACCTTCACCCGCCCGATTAAGAGCCGTCCCATGATTATCCAGGTCTACCCTTTCCAAAGCGGTAGCAAAGCGGTTGGAGTAACTCTCTCGCCGAATTTCGCCATCGGTAATAATATCCACTCCGGCCCTTTCCATATCCCGAATCGCCACCAGAGTGGCATCTTCCTGGGCCTGTTCCAGAAATTCGGCAGGAATCCGCCATATTTCACGGGCACGCACGCGTGGAGGTAGGCGGCTTTGCAGGTTTTCGCGGTTTACCAGCCAATCGGGTTGGGGATAGCTACCAACTACCGTAGTTACCAGTTTCTCAGCCATTTGGGTGTTGTTCCTTTTGCTTAATACTAAATGTTTGGATTGAGGAATAGCCAGAATTTTCCAAAATTACCAAATAAACCTTGAAAGTATATCCTTTTAATCTTGCTTAAAGATTAGAGAGTCATTATAATGTGAAAATCGAACTTGTACAATTGTTGCACAACCTGCCTTGTGCAAACAGCAACGAGAGCCTCTCTTAACTAAAAAGTTAGTATCAGTAATCCATATAGAAGCAGAATTAAGAAAAGCCGCCTGAAACGCCGATAGATGGGTACAGGTTAAATATAGTTTCCTGCCCGGTTTTTATCTATGGGTAGGTTTAGTTTGCCTTACCTTAATGGAGAAACGATGACCCTTAAAGACTTACCTGATGCTAAAGAAGCTGCCTTACAAGAATCCAACGGAGCTGGTGACTCAAAAAAGCTAAAGAAACTAAAGAGTGTAACCCCTTTTCAACGATTTAGAAAAAGCTTGGGTGGGAATATATCGGCTTTAATCGGGTTGGCTTTGATCCTTCTAGTAATTGGCGTTAGTCTT
>Ga0209512_1001438_pt1 | contig 29323 bp, 30 predicted proteins | sample frozenSSSSmetaG_FD_184142 | JGI IMG/M metagenome (GOLD analysis project Ga0209512, IMG submission 184142) | Glacier valley bacterial and archeal communities from Borup Fiord, Nunavut, Canada, to study Microbial Dark Matter (Phase II) -... | ecosystem: Environmental > Aquatic > Freshwater > Ice >...
CGGGGATTCTCACTTTGGAGAATCTTCACGTCATGCATGGATGATTCCATGCATAGTTCCATCGGCTCTTTGAGCCTTTGTCACGACCACCTATATCAAGAGAAGGATGGTCCATAGCATAGTTAATCAATCAATCACTTTTCATTTCATCTATTCTACTGTGCTGCTCTACTTTTGACAGTTATTACCACCCAAATACCTCTCATTCCAACAAGATTCTGGGTGGTCCGTACATTTGCTACGAATTTTCCACGTTCCACAAGCTCTGCGCTTCAATAGTGTACTCACTGTCCATGTCGATGGTTTAAACTCACTGTCCATGTCGATGGTTTAAGAAATCACAAGCCGAGAGACGGAAGATTAAAGGCGGAAGAGGTGCAGCGTAGTAGCGATGAGTAGACAGAGATGCCTCGCCCTGCGGCTTGTTCTTATACCTAGAACTCCAGTTAGAGCACACAGCTCGCGTTGGATCAACTCCAGATCCATCACTTTCCCCATCCCAAATGAGATGAGAATTAGAGACATCTGGTCCGATTAGGCTGCGATCACCAAGGTTGCTGTGGATAAGGCCATTCGGCTGAACTTGCTTGCCGCTTACGAGGATCTCGGTAACATTGACACGACGGGCTTCTTCCCTACGCTTCCGTAGATTCTAGATTTCATTTTTCCTTGACTAGATCCTGTTGAGCTAGGAGACGTGGCCCGATTGCGTCTCATATTAGTCGGTTTAATCTTTAGGGGACCAGCCGCCGGTTCCAGGCTAGCTGGGAAATTTTAAATCTGTCGTTATCTATCCGTGAATTTATCTTGAAGGGATTCAGTTCTCACACATGCATGTCTCACATCATGCACCGAACACTAGAGCAGAATATTCACCTGCATTCCAGTCCAATAGCCAACTGATGCCTATTTAGGCGAGAGCATATAAATAGTTGTAGAGTCATAGGTAGTAGACTTTATTCTACATGCTTTTTATCACTTTTGCTTCCGTGCCCACAGTGCCTATCGATACTGTGTTCAACAATTTATCACTTTGTCTGCAAGCGCACATGGACGAAGATGCCACATAGCAGAAGTGATACTATTGTCTATGGTTCATAGCGGTGTGAGGTATTGTGAAGTTCATTAGTAATGTCTTTGCTAGAAGTCCGTACCCCTAGTAGATGGCCCAAACCTCACCCTCTCTTGCTATCTAACATCACATCCTGAACAGGTCCCATCATACCACCTTTTCCTGAACAGGCGTCCATGCAGACTCTCAACTCGGAGAATACCACAAGTCCCTGCCGGATCCTTCGAGGATATGTCTGCGTTCAAAGACTCTATGTTTAAAGATATAGTTTTCACTCTGATGCCTCGTGGCCCTGTCAAGCCAGGCATCCGGAATGTGGGAAGAAAAGAGCTTCGCCCATCCATCCTAGTTGTCGGCATCCACGAACCCTAAAAGCGTCTTACGGCTTGCGAGTCGACCAGCCAGACGTACGGTTCTTCATAGAGACTAATCCGGGCCTGTCCATGCAGAGATTTAGCATTGTAGCAGAGCAAACAGGACGGGCGGACCTACACGTCTTTCCTCGCGAGTCACCAGTCCCAACGGCGGCATCTCATCGGGGAGTGCGGCGAGCGAGCGAAGAGAGCCCTCGTCAATGACTAGGAAGTCGCTAAACCTAGGGTTGTCGATAGGATCGACCTCGACATTACCGAGGGCATTGCGAAGCCAAGCGTCGAAAACATTAGTGAGCGACTTGATGTCATCCTAGCTAGCCTTTGAGAGGTCATGGAACTTTAATTTCTCCGAGTCTGTGTCCTCGAAGCCCTCGACGATAAAGCGGCGCCTAAGCTCCTCGTTAATCGAGCAGTCGTTCTTGTTCATAGCTAGACGGTTTGTGTGGATGAAATACTGGGTAACCCAGCGCCTTAGCTTTTCCATCGCAGTCGGCCATAGTGCGTTGGACTCATCTGAGTACGTGGTGCGCAGTACTAGCCAGGCCAGACATTCAACGTCGTAGGAATAGACAATGAATAAATGAAATGAAGTTACCCGTGTAACTGTTGAATCCCGAGCACGGTGCCCCTATTCATGCCACGTGCCCCGGATATGACGAAGATGCTGCAGAGAGTCTTCACTATATGCTAAGTCTAATAGCTAACTTATTTAGGGGCATATATATACATTCATAGACTATATAGATTTTATAACATATGCTTTTATTAATTAATATTCTGTGCCCACTATACTCTTTAGTATAGTGTTTAACAGTAACCCCATGATCTACGAGCGTATGCGGTGCTCGACTGTTCGCACTAATCTATGAAGCTGCTTAGCTCGCCCATCCATTTAATAGCTGGCGCCCTTAGAGTGGGCCTAATGGCCTAATGGGTTAGCTGGTAGGATAGGAGTGATAGCGAGGGGAAATGTTTCCTAGATCAACATTCTAACATTCTAGATAGATGCGCGTTTGCCTAGCTAAATATTAATGATGCTGCAGAAGGATGAATCTTTTAATAGGCATAGGAAATAAGAAATAATGGTAACAAACGAAGTAAGAAACGTGTTCTCTAATATTACCTTACTAGGTCGTTCTGCTAAGGAGCAGAGGGTTAGCTGGCCTTAATGATTCGCCGTACGCTAACGTTAGTTAGCCATGGAGCAGAGTCCAACCCTAACCCTAAGGCCTACTTACTTTTGACTGCTGAATATAATCGAATATAGGTACCTAGCTCCACTTAACAAACAACCCGCTTCTCCTAGCACCAACCACAACAATGACCAACATCAAAACCACCACCGGCAGCGGCAAAGGTACGGCCCCTCCCCTTCCCCCACCCCCCACAACCCGCGCCTAACAATCACGTGCCTCCCAGCCCTCGTCCCGCCCGCCATCTCCGTCCTCGCCCCCGCCTTCGCGCACGACCCCGTCATCGCCTACATGCTGAACAACCTCACCCCCGCCGCGCGGCTCGCCTACCTGCCCGCCTACTTCCGCGCGCTCCTCACGGCCGCGACGCTGAACGGCGCGGCGATCTCCGAGGCGGACGGGTGGCGCAGCTGTGCGGTCGTGATGCCGCCCGGCGCGGACGTGGGGAACCCGTGGACGCTGGTGCCGGCGGGGCTCGTGGGGATCCTGTGGACGCTGGGGGTGCGGGGGTGTCGGAAGATGATCGGAGAGTATGAGGGGTTGACTGGGGGGGCGAAGGAGAGGGAGATGGGGAAGGGGGGGAGGTATTATTATGTGTTCTTTGTTGGGACGGCGGAGGAGGGGAGGGGGAGGGGGTTGGCGAGTCGGTTGATGGAGGAGGTGCAGGAGGGTGCAGGGAAGGAGGGAATGCCGGTGTGGTTGGAGGCGACGACGGAGAGGAGCAGGAGGGTGTATGCTAGGCTTGGGTTTGAGGACTTGGGGGAGATCGTGTTGGGGAAGGGGCAGGTCGGGGCAGATGGAGAGCCGAAGAAGGGAGGTGAGGGGGTGAGGATCTGGCCGATGATTTGGCGGCCCGACAGCGCGAAGTCGTGATTTGAACTTTATTCTTATTAGTTATTACAATATTATCTACGCTATGAAATTCAAGACTAAACTAAAGTGATGGTACAGTACTTATCGATAAAGTCAACGCAGAATTGATTTTCAACCCCACGCCCTATTAGAAACCCAACGACATAAATGTTGAATAGAGAGGGTGGTGACTACGAGGCACCAGAGGATTCTCAGGAATATGAGAATCTGGGGGAATCTTCGTATTATGCATGGATGATTCCATGCATCGTTCCATCGGCTCTTTGAGCCTTTGTAACGGCCACCTATATCAAGAGAAGAATGGTCCATAGCATAGTTAGTTGATCACTTTTATTCATCTATTCTGCTGCACGGGATATCCGTAGTTGCCTCAGGCACCACAATAGCATCACGGAGGCTCGGCCTCATTCATCCCGTTGATAAGATAATGGCGATAGCTTTCGTGCAGACCGCTCATTGTCACTTATTTTGCACCAAGAACAGAAGCCTCGTCTTGGCTACATTCAAGTGCCCTTCCTGCTTCCGTTTTATATATATTAAAATATATATATATATATTTTTTTTTGTTCGTATCCTTGTTTTATTGTCGTCGCACGCACGCTTTCGATTCCGCACGAGGCTCGCCAGACGACTAAGTACGTTTAGCCGCCGCCATGGACCCCCTCTCTGTGATAGCCAGCATCGTCGCGATTCTTCAAGCCACAGGCTGCGTTGTCCAATACATCAGTGATATTAAAGATTTTCGGCAAGAACGTATCAGCTTGCGCAATGAGATCAGCAGTGCAAGCTGGCCGCTGCACATGCTGCACGACCGAATCGTGCAGGAACAGAAGCGTTTGGATGCGGATGGTGACGAGGCTGACGGGTCATGGCTGTCATCTGTACTGATGCTTGGAACTGCGGGGGGACCGTTGGAGCAGTTTAAGAGCGTTCTCGATAAGTTAGAGAGGGAGATAGCACCTCCTGGGAGGAAGGGGGGGAAGACGATGCAAACCTTGGGGAAGATGCTGACTTGGCCTTTTCAGAAGGATGATATTGAGCGTTATCTAAGGATGATTGAGAGACAAAAGTCCATGTTCTATCTAGCGTTGCAGAATGATAATCTGTAAGTCTTCCACCTGAGACTAACCATATTGCCGGACGGACAGTTGACCACCTGCATAGTTCGTTAGCTCAGGCCATAAAGGAAGACACGAGTCTGCTTCCTGAAATGGCTAGCAATGTAGCGGAAATTGCAGAGAAGGTTGGCAAGATGCATTTGAGTGGCAATGGTAAGATGAACAGAAAAGGCAACCCCCATGTTTGGTTACCTGCTAAATGAGCAATACTCTAGTGTCAGAAAGTCGTGCCATTGTTAGGTGGTTGTCTCCTATAAACTTCTTTCCCACCCATGAAGATATCTTTAGACGTCGAGAACCTGGGACTGGGCAATGGTTTCTTGACTCTGCAGAATACAGATCTTGGGTTGATAGCGAAGGAGAGACGCTTTGGTGTCCAGGGATACGTACGTCCTCTCCTCGAGCCCCAGAGCATGACTTTTGCTGGTAGATATGGACTAATCTTCTATAGCTGGTGCTGGTAAGACCATGATCTCGTAAGAATAATCTTTACACCTTGAGATTGGTAGGCTGACAGAGAGAACAGGTCAATCGTTGTCGATAGCCTACGTGCTCGATTTGAGAGCAGCACTGACATCGGCGTCGCCTCAATTTACTGCAACTATAAGGAGCAGCTCCAGCAAACTCCTGTCAATCTCCTTGCGGGGCTCTGGATGCAGCTCGTCAGAGGTAATGAGTATCTGAGCGATGATGTGAAACAACTCTATGAAAAGCACGTTGACCAAGATACTCGCCCAACATTGACAAATGTCGCAGAGGTCCTGAAAAAGGAGGTTGCTAGGTATCAGAAAGTATATGTCATCATTGATGCGCTCGATGAGTGTTCTGAGTTATGTCGAATGGAGTTGCTCGAGAAGGTTCGGGCACTACAACCCATAATACGCTTATTTGTCACCTCGCGACCACATGACAGTATAGCTCGCGAATTCGCAGGGTATCCGAAGCTAGAAATCAAAGCGAGCACGGAAGATGTACGTGCCTATGTCGCGGGGCGTATTTCGAAAGGCTCGCGGTTGGCAGGACAGGTCAGGGCGGATCCTTCATTAGCTAAGGACATCGAAAAAGTCGTCGTCGGGAATGCGCAGAGCATGTAAGGCTCCCTCTCGTTTCTCTGTGTCAAGATTTGACTGTTGCGCTAGGTTCCTACTTGCTCAGCTCCACATGGATTCTCTTCAGTCGAAGGCAAGTTCCAAAGCTGTTCGAAAGACTTTAGATAGGTTGCCCAAGGATCTCGACAGTACGTACGAGGAAGCGATGCGCAGAATCGAAGGTCAAAGTGAGGATGACAAGCAGTTGGCCGAACAGATTCTGCAGTGGATATCATTCGCCATAAGGCCACTTTCATTGGCTGAGTTGCAAGAGGCATTAGCAGTAGAACCAGATACGCAAGAGGTCGACGAAGATAACATTAATGATGCTGAGCTCCTAACTTCAGTGTGTGCTGGCCTAGTAATTTGCGACCAAGGTAGCCAGGTGATCCGCCTGGTCCACTTCAGCACCCAAGAGTATTTCAAGCGCATTCGTTCTGTCCGATTCCCAACAGCTCAGGACTATATTGGACGGACTTGTCTAACGTACCTCTCCTTCGACGACTTTGAAGCAGGTCCCTGCTCAGACGATGCAGCCATCGTCTCAAGAATACAAAAGCACCATCTGTTCTCTTATGCCGCCGAGAATTGGGGCGAGCACGTCCGTGGCGGTCCAGAGAAGGATATGACAGATAAAATCTTGGAGTTCTTTGAAGACGAGACTAAATTATCGAGCTCTGTGCAAGTTATGCATTCTAACCCTCATAAAAATTGGTATGCAGGGGAATCTATCCGTTTCCCAAGGCACGTTACTGGGTTACATCTCGCAGCGCATTTTGGCTTAGAATATATTGCAAACATTTTGCTTGAGCAGGGAGTGGACATCGCAGCTAGCGACAGTTTTGGAGCAACTGCATTACATAAAGCAGCCGAAGCTGGCCATAACAACATCGTGCAACTCCTCTTGGAACATGGGGCTGATATTGAAGCGCATGATTCAAATGGTCATACAGCACTTCATCGAGCAACACAATGCGGAAGTAGATCAGTTGTGCTGCTCCTGCTTGAGAAGGGCGCCAAAGTGTCAGAGGCTGTCGATGGCAGAACAGCACTTCATTTCGCTGCAGAAATCGGGAACGAGGCGATCGCGACGGCACTGGTAGGAGGCGGTGCAGACGTGACTGCGGAGTCCTATACAGTAGGTGACGAGGACGAAAGGAGGTTCTACAGTGGTAGGACTCCACTGCATTGGGCTGCCGCGAATGGATCTGACGGTCTTGTGCGGTTGCTGCTCGAGCGTGGTGCAAACGTAAATGCACGAAACGTTTCAAATCGGACGCCATTGCAGGAGGCGATTATGCTTGGAAATGTCGAGGTGGTTAAAACTCTGTTAGAGAACGGCGCATCTGTGAGCATTAAGAACGATGAAGGCTGGACGCCGTTACACGAAGCAGCGTGGAAATCACCACCGGTAGTTGCAGAAATGCTCATCGATCGCAATGCCGAAATAGACGCTGCAAACAACTTCGCGGTATTGAAAGACCCAGAACCACGAGGGGATAACCTGGAAATGGAGGAAATAGGATGTGGTGGATTAACACCGCTTCATCTAGCTGCCGTGTCGGGTAGATATGATCTTTTTGAGGTGCTGAAGAATAGGGGTGCGGACATCGAGCGGAGGGATGGCTTCGGCCTCACGACTCTTCATAGGGCGGTCCAGGGCGGTTCGGTAGATATTATTCGGAGCTTGCTTGATATGTGTATCGACGTCGATATAAGAGGTGGGGTGCGCAAGGAAACTCCTCTGCAAAAGGCCGCAAGGCTGGGGATGGTGGACTGCATCTCGTATCTTCTAAAACGGGGCGCAGATGCGAAGGCGACAAACACCTTAGGGAAGAATGCATTTCACCTTGCAGAAGCTTCTGGCAACAAAGAGGCCGCAATATTATTATCAGAGTATAGTGGACGTGGAGACTGTTGAATAAAGAGGTTTGGGTTTGGTGCCTGTAGGCACCTGGGGATTCTCAGTTTGGAGAATTCATGAGAATCTCCATGCGCATGCATGGAAGATTCTATGCATCAAACACCGGCCTTTGAGCCTTTATTTCTAGCTTTCTATATTATGACAGCCCTATTCTGGATTAGATACTTTTACAATCAATCACTTTTGCATTCATATTTCAACAGAGACAAGACTGGCGAGATTTAACGTTATTCTCCCCCATTCACAACGTGAATCATTGGGGAGGAAGGTGAGGTTTGATATGGAATCAAGGTTGTGAACTATACCCTCTCCAAATCTATTCACGTTATAAATTTATTTGAGGTTCAAACTTCTATAACCTGTAAAAGTATCAACGGTTTGGCAGTGCTAGTTTTGCGGAATGCTGGTTCTCGTCTCTCCCCCATCTCCCTCTTTTGATGTCTTTCAAATCCCGCCAGATCCCGTCATCCTTCGAATGAATGTCATTGTAAAAAGACCGAATAATATCTATTTCAGAGCTCATCGCTTGCACTGTTCCTAGGGACTCTACCAACCATCATACGTATCACTTGGTTCTGCAAAGTCTTCCTCGGTTTTACAAGCTGTGCAGCCTCTGCATCCTCCGTATACACAGCAGCTCATCGCTTCCTTGCCTAACCGTCAGCATCATAAATCTGGCTCTGGGCAGCAGTGGGCTTTCTTTCCATTGAAGTGATCAGCAAGCTCGGGCAGAGAACCGAAGTATACCCAGCAGACCAGGTCACCGAAAGCCACAGGACCGTCTTTGGGGAAATCGGCTGGGGTTTCGATGGCTTCTTCAAAGCTGCCTCTTTTGTCGAACATACGGGCAGAGTATGAAATCTTGAAGGTGAGTTGGGCACGAGAACTGTAGAATGCTCTTGGGACGAAGTGCCAACGTGGAAAGCGACGACTCCTTCGGTAAGGTTCCTGCGTGGGTGTTAGTGAGGTGAATTGACGGCGAAGAAGAGCAATACGGACTCTGTGGACTGTGGATTGAGGTCTAATTCGTCCTTCGTTGTCGTTGGCACGCCGGGACGGCAAACTCAGCATAGGGATCCTGGCCAGCCATGGTGGACGAGCCTGGGGTTGGCAAAGACAGCGGATGCGAAGGTAGCGGAATGTTGCTCGAGTAAGTAGCTTTAGCGTAATCAAGTTATATATTCTGCTTCCTTTTTTTCCTCCCTCCTTCCTTCTTTCTTTCTTTCTTCTTTTTGCCTGCTTTTTTATTCACCTCGGGCCAAAGATCTCAGCTTATTATTCATCCATCTTCTGCCAACAATCTTAACATAGTCTTTATCAACCACCGACCAAAGATCTCAACTTTCATCCCCAGCCTCGTCCACCTCAGGCCAAAGACCTCAGCTCATCCTCCTCTCTCAATCCATTCACAAACTCAGCATCCACGATGGCGAAACATAAGCAAAGTGCTCCAGTTGAGCAACCAGCTCCAAAGAAGCTCAAGGCTGCAGATATACATTCTGAGGAGCATCTGTGAGTCTCAATAGCCCGATAGTGGAACTTAACATAAATTCAGATTTTGCTCACAATTGTGCACAGGTCTGGCATCGTTACCTTCTATGTGGGACCAGACAAGGTACAAATTGCGGTGCATAGAAAGATACTCTTCGAGAAAGTCCAGGTCTTCAGAAATATGTTCACGGGTGGCCGGCAAGAGACTGCAAGTGGTACCGCTGATCTGCCCAAGGACGATCCCGTCACCTTTCAACGTTTCGTCAATTTCTTATACTACGGCAAGATCGGAGCTCTCAATCCCAAAAAGTCGACAAAGACAGATGGCCACAATTGGGATTATATGAGGCTTTACGCATTTGCCCATAAATACTCCTTTGATAGTCTTATGGACTATGCGCTTAGCAGACTGTTCTTGTATCATGAAACGGCTGATAGCGATATGGATTTCTGGATTCCCGAAGTTGAAGCGATGCTATTTGTGTCACTAAACACTTCTGCTGAATGCGCTCTGCAGCGATATATGAACAAGTGCTTTCTCAGAAGACTCTACTGGCATCAGACATATTCGGACGATGATCTACGACGACTTTCGAAGGAATGCCCGGAAACCTTCTTCTACATCGGGACATACATCAGAGACAAAACTTCTCTTGACAATCTGCCCGAAGACGAAGATGAAGAAGCATTGTGCGCGAACTATCATGTGCATGGGAAAGAAATCGAGTGTCCCGTCCCGAAGCCAGAGAATGACTACCTTATCGTCCAGAAAGATGGCTGAAATGATCAAAGACCAAGCAGAAAAGTGAGTGTCACATTCCTTTAGCAAAATAAAAGTGAATGGCGATCGCTGACGTCTCAGATGGAGAAACCAATGTTCAGAAGGCCTTCATGCTTGCTTAACGCCTGGAAACGCACCGCCAGAGATACAAGAGATGGGAAAACGATACAGAGCACAAAACTGTTGAATAGAGGATTTGGGTGGGTGCCTGTAGCCACCCAGGGATTCTTAGTTTGGAGAATTCATGAGAATCTCCATGCATACATACAGGCCTTTGAGCCTTTGTTTGAGATATATGCATAATTGCGCATAGCGAATAAATGAGATGATATGCTCTGCCATGATATCGATCCGTGCACTCGGTGGGATGAAGGTGCAACACTGGGCTGTCTGTGCTGTGATAAATATAGAGATTATCATCAGATGTGGATGTGGACTCCTTAACCCCTTAACTCATTAACTCCTTAACTTCTTAACTTCTTAACTTCTTAACTTCTTAACTTCTTAACTTCTTAACTTCTTAACTTCTTAACTTCTTAAATGTAGACTCGTTGATTTGTTAGACGTAGACTCCTCGACTCCTTGACCCTTGACTTCTTCGACGTTCTCCTTGCTCCTTTAACGTCGAAAGTGACGAATCGGTGTCAGGCAAAAAGGGGTAATCTTCTGGAAGACGACGAAGAAGAAGCTAATCGCAATCTAAGCGAAACCTGGGCTCATCCTTGCCATGGGCGGCAGCCACCATAGCGAAGTACTTTTGAGTACCTGTAGTACTTTTAAGTACTATAATACTCATATGTGTATACTCTTAAATACCTACACTACTAATATGTACACTGGCTATAGGGTTGCAGTTATGTAATCTTACAGTATACTAGAATACTTTTAAGTATCTTTTAAGTACTTACAGTATCTATACTACAGTATCTAGAGTACTCTTAAGTACTTAAGTACCTACAGCAGCTAAGTACTCTACACAGTACTTGCACAACTCGAACAAAGAATCCAGCTATGAGACAAGAGTAAGCAACTGATTAATTATAATATAGCTATAATAAATCTATATATACCGATATAAATAGGTATTCCTCATCGCTGAAGAATTCCATGGCATGCAAGCACGGATACGCAAACACAGCATCGTCATAGCGTCGAACAGGACCCCCTCTCCCCTCACCTCCCTGTCAGTGCAGTCAAACCGCCAACTGCCAGCCGCCAACCGCCAACTGCCAATTGCCTCCCACGAGAGCTTCAACTCTTCAACTTTTACATACTGTCTACCCTTCTACACATCTACATCTACACATCTACCACTCTGTCACTCGCATATGCTCCGCATTCGCTTTGCCTTCATCAGAATATCCATACTTCCACACTTCCATGCTCCACTGTCTCGTGAGCCGCCGTTGTCTATCGATAATCCCCACAGCCCCCACCTCTCCACCTCTCCCGCACTCGTCCAGAGCGGCAGAGCCCATACAATAACAAACAATATCACCAACTCACCAATGTAAGCTGTCACCCATTTCAGAGTATTGCCTCGTGAGCACTCATTCGAATGTCCATTAGCAACGATCGGCGCGCCACTCGACAGCTGAGAGCTTTGCTCGAAGAAGCACACGTCCGACAGAAGTTGACCTTGCGAGACGAAGGCTCCCGAGACAGCCATCAGCCATCAGACACGACAACACGAATAAGGACCTGATATCTTGAGGTCTCGGGAAGGCAGCATTGGCGTCCAGCACTGCGCATCTCCTGCGACGACCAGGCGTCTGCTGCGCTGGTCCCTACTGGCGGTCCCCACGCCTGACAGGCGGCCAAACGGCTGTCAATCGCACAACAGCACGATCCTCGTCGTCACTGCGGTCGCCTTCACAACAAAAACGCGATGAGGCGAAGCAGAGGCGGTTCGCCCTTCAGAAGCAATGGTGCACCTATACCCGATTCCATGTCTTTGCTCAGGTCATTCAACGTCGAGACGAACCCAGCACGGCCCATACGACCGTCTCCTCTCGGAGCTTCGATGATCCCCGACATGCCACTCGACCTGATTGATCGCATACGGTCGTTCCCTTTGTTTCTTTCGGCACCTGATACCTTTCTTGCAGCTATTGGCAGGCACCTCCGGCCGCAAGTCCATGCGCCGCACGATCACATCTTGACGGAGGGCGACGATGCGAAGGCTATGTACTGGCTCGTGCGAGGCGTTGTTGCAGTCACATCACGAGATGGCGAAGCTACATATGCAGAGTTAAAACCCGGCGCCTTCTTTGGCGAAATCGGCATCTTGATGGACGTCCCGCGTACAGCGACAATTATCGCGCGCACGAAATGTCTTCTTGTCGTGCTCAAGAAGGAAGATCTGCGGGCGGAACTTCCGAAATTTCCGGAAATGGAAAAGGCAATTCGGGAGGAGGCGCAGGAGAGATTGACCATATTAAATAAGAAGAGGAGGGAAAGTGGATTTGGACCGACTATTTCTACAACGCTGCCTTCGAGGGAAGGGAAGAAGATGGCGAGAGAGCCGGCGCCAGGTGAGGTTGCGCTTGGCGATGTGGGGAGCATTGAGCAGGGAACAGTGATAAATCATAAGAAGAGGAAGTCACCCAGTCCAGGAATTATCGAAGACCCGGCGGCGGGCAGTGCACTGGGAAGCGGATTTGTCAATGTAAGAAAGACGTTGAAAGAGCTACCATTATTTTCGTCATTACCACCGGATATACTCCATTTTCTTGGATTAAGTGCGCAGCCGCGAACATATGCACCATTTACCGATATAATACAACAAGGTTCGATGGGTAATGAGATCTATTTTATCGTAAGAGGCGAAGCAGAGGTCATACACATGACAGAAGGTGATGGCGCTGGAGAGATGTTTGAGAGTGCGGCCATGCGACCGCGCCTCAAGCAGGGACAGTATTTCGGAGAAGTTGCGAGTCTGGCACTGGCGCCGAGGAGAACAGCGACTGTCAGATCGATTACAACTGTTGAATGTCTGATGATCAGTGGAGAGGTTTTGGAGGAGCTTTGGAGACGCTGCTCCCCAGATATCCGACGTCAGGTTGAGGTGACTGCGAAGGCCAGATATGGAAAGCCGAAAGATCAAGATGTGGCGATGGAGGATATAGACGCGACACCTTCGATCAAGGGCCTTAAAATCGCAGATAGATCACCAAAGTCCAAGTTGCAAGATCTACCGCAAGTCACGTTCACCCCATCGAAACCCGCCAGCCCATACAAACCGAGTAGACCAGAAGACCAAGAGGTCATCGAATCAACAGATCCAGACCCCTTTCTTAGTGTCGACATGGATAACATGAGGTCAAGAATGGGACGCAGACCGTCTTGGGCGCCCATAACACCTGATCCTACATCTTCACCCGCGGCCGAGCCAGGAGAGACGATCTCGCCCATCTTCCGCTCTCCCGGCTCTTCACAGCAAATCTTTGCGCATCCAATCACCCCACCACAAGAAGCCCAAATCAGGTCCAAACGGCCACGGACCCTCCAACGGCGCCCCAGCGAATTCAGCCAGGGGACGCTGCCGGACAAAATCCTCATCAACATCTTCCGTCGTCTGGACATTTACCAACTGATGCGGCTTCGACAAGTCTCTCTGCACTGGCAGAGACTTCTTTGCTTCTCTCCCGAGCTCGCCCGCAACCTTGATCTCTCGGCCTACAACCGCCACGTCACCAACAGTGCGCTCGTCGACTTCATCTGCCCCTTCGTCGGCAGCCGGCCTCGAACTGTGGACCTCTCAAACTGCTTCCACGTCACCGACGAAGGTTTTAATGCCTTAGTCGCTTGCTGTGGGCAAAATGTCCAAGCATGGAAGATGAAATCCGTGTGGGACATCACGGCCAGTGCCGTCCTCGAGATGGCCAACACTGCAAAGGGCCTCGAGGAAATCGACCTCAGCAATTGCCGCAAGGTCTCGGACAACCTCCTCGCCCGCATCGTCGGCTGGGTCGTCACCGATCCCTACCCGCCAAATCCCCGCACCAAAGGTCCGAGCGCCGTCTCTGACTCCCCGCCTGTCGGCACGGTCGTGGGATGTCCGAAGCTGAGCAGGTTGACGCTGAGTTACTGTAAGCACGTGACGGATCGGTCGATGGCGCACCTGGCGGTGCATGCGCACGCGAGGCTGCAGAGCATCGACCTGACGCGCTGCACGACGATCACCGATTGCGGGTTCCAGCACTGGAGCATCTACCGCTTCGCGAAGCTCGAGCGGCTGATCCTGGCGGACTGCACGTATCTGACGGACAATGCGATCGTGTACCTGACGAATGCGGCCAAGGTGTTGAAGGAGCTGGATCTCGTAAGTCACCTCCCGTCCTCTCGGCCACTTGGGGGAAGAGTCGGCGCTGACCCATGGACGTCTAGTCGTTCTGCTGCGCGCTGTCGGACACAGCGACGGAGGTCCTCGCGCTCGGCTGTCCGCAGCTGCAGTCGCTCAAGCTGGCGTTCTGCGGCTCGGCGGTGTCGGACTCGTCGCTGCGCTCCATCGGCCTGCATCTGCTGGAGCTGCGGCGGCTGAGCGTGCGCGGCTGCGTGCGCGTCACGGGCGTGGGCGTCGAGGCCGTCGTGGAGGGGTGCACGGAGCTGGAGGTGTTCGATGTCAGCCAGTGCAAGAATCTGGCGAGGTGGCTCGAGGCGGGTGGGGAGGAGCGGGCGAGGAGGGCGTATAGGCGCAGCGTGAGGTTTTTGACGGAGAAGGAGGGGGATGGTCTGAGGTGAGTGGGTGAGTGGGTGGGTGATGATGGAGCAGGACGCGGGGGTTGGAAAACATGTGATTTTGGGAGGTAGAGCGAGGCGTTCGGTGCGTGGGACGGGGTCGGGATATCCGGATGGCGTTGTGGAGAATGAAGAATTTCTGGCTTGTTCAGACGCCCGCCCTTCTGGCTCCCATTTATGGCTTTTGACTGTGGAGGGCGTGACTATTGTGTGTGTGGATTCGATGCTGTATACATGTGGGTGGTTACTTTTGTGCATGGATGGGATGGGATGGGTAGCCAAGAGGCATTCGAGCTCACGCCGCAAGCGCGGGCCATCGCCTGCCAAAAAAAAACTTGTAGGGTTATTGGCAGATGTTGATCGAGGAATTCTAGGTCCCTTGCACTTTTGCCTTTGTTGTAAATAGCAAGAGCAGGCTTTCTGGGGTTAGCAGCTGGTCGAGCATTGAAAATCTACATATCGCCCGTGAATAAAAAAAAAGGCCACATAGTCTTTTACAGGGCTATTCTAATAATTTTCTCTAGTCTAGGGGTATTTTCCAATGTAGCAATCTTGATAAGGAGACAGCTTAGCTGCAGCAGAGGCTCTAGGTATTATCTCAGTTTTCCCACAATCTTGAGCCTAACAAATCCAGTTGAGCACGTTTTCGATGTGAAAGCACAATACTACCTTCAGTCACAACCGGCGGCGTCACCGTGCCGCAATTTAACTCTCAAAACCCTGGAATACTAGCATGGGTTCTGACGAACTGGTTCCAAACGCCCTATCTTGGGGAGGAAATGTAGATAAATTTGTCCTAAGGGTCATTTTCAAGCTCATACGTGTTGAATGGATACCAAGTGCCCTTCCCGAGGAGAACAAGCGGATGGTGATAAAGCCCTGATTGAGTTGAAACACTCCAAACTTGAGCCGGTTGGTTCTGTGCCTTCTCCCAAAAACGGGCCATGCTGCAGAGCTCCTTAGATGGCACAGCATAGAACCAGGTGAACAATGTATGCAAACTAACCTTCAATCGTCCTTCATAATGCTCTGTCCTGGCTGCTGATGGAGGTGGAAGTGTAGTTGAAGGGACGAACTTCGCGTCATACGCCCATATCCACGGGATAGAAGTGTTAGCGCACGCATTCACAACCTCGAGAGTGATGAGTAGGAAAGTGATGCTCAGAATACGAGGGTTTGGGTCAATCCCTTCCGCCACTCGCTGCTGGAAAATGGTAGGTTATTGTCAGCTAATGAAATTTTAGGATAAAGGTAGGTAATGAACAGACCTGCGCAAAATCTCAGGGTTATTTTCGGACGCAAGCCCGTCCGCTAAAGTAAACTCCTTCGTTGGGATGATAGCTGTTCCCCCCAGCATCGATCTGAGACCTTCATCCATACAACTGTCCATAAGCTCAAGAAACTTTTCCCAAGAGTCAATGTTACTGTCGCCGTCCGTCGCACGATCTCTGAAGACAACAAAGCCCCAACGTCTAGTCTGCTCACTCCATGACAGTGCGCGATGAGCTTTGATGTGAGCCGTCCGATCCTCGGAGCGCCAGTGAATCTTGCTGTTTCCCAGCGCCTCCGACGGATCCCAGATGTGATAGCCATTCCTGATCAAACGGCATTCTTCGAATGTCATTGACTCAGGGCTTGTGAGGGCTTTGTTCTGCAGTTCTTCAGGTGTCAGCCCACTGACTTTGAAAACGTTGGCGACCTGCGCGGCGGGGTCTGCTTGTCGAAGCACGCTGCGTCTCTCCTCTGCGGTCAGCTGATCTGGAGTTTGGACGGCCTTGGCCCATAGCTCCCTCACGTTCGGGAAGGGTTCCATGTCCCATCCTTGATGTTTTGCGAGAGTGGTGATTTCGATGCGATCTGTGAAAATCAAGAAATCAAGAAATCAAGAAATCAAGATCTTTACGAGGCACGAGTAGGAGGTCCAGTCCCGGGTCGTCCGAGCCGATTGCAGTTAGGCACGTGATATTATGCATATAATACTTTGATTTCCTGCCTCACTGAAATCAGACAAACAACGGAGTCGCTGACTCCCTGCTCGGAACCTCCATTCGCTCTCGCTCTCGCCGTCAGCATGAATGATGAATAGTGAATGATGAATGATGGACCACTGATTCTACCATGTGTCGTATCTCTTACCTCCTCCGATTGCCCTCGAAGTTGCACAGGAGAGCTCGACGCTCGAGGATCACGGCAATGATCATTCTTCTGAGTCTCATGTGCATCTTGATCACGCCCCTTTACCTGGTCTACAAGCCGCCCACTCTCCTCATACGCTACTTCCAGCATCGATGGCCCGACGTCCTGTGGCGCGTCTCGACGTCCTCGAAGATCATTGCGCTCACGATCGACGATGGGCCATCCGAGTACACCGAGGAGATCATGCAGATCCTCAAGGCGAACGGCGCAGCCGCGACCTTCTTCATCATCGGATCGCAAGTCTCGGGCCACGAGCAGATGCTGCAAGACCTCATCCGCAGCGGAAACGAGCTGGGCAACCACGCGATGCACGATGAGCCGTCGCGGTCCTTGAGCGATGCCGCTCTCGTCGAGCAGATCCGTTCCGTGGAAGGAATGCTCCACGAGGCGTACGCTGCCGCCGACACAGAGCCTCCTCCCAAGTACTTCCGACCAGGCTCGGGCGTCTTCAGCGCGAGGATGCGCAAGATGCTCGGCGCGTTGGACTACCGCCTGGTCCTCGGCAGCATTTACCCACACGATCCGCAGATCCCATTTTGGCGCGTCAACGCGAGCCACATCTTGAGCATGCTACGGCCTGGCGGGATTATCGTCTGCCATGATAGGAGGAGCTGGACGGCTCCCATGCTGCGAAAGGTGCTCCCCGAGATTCGCCGGAGGGGTTATCGCATAGTTACTGTCACAGAGTTGCTGAGGGAAACAAGTGTAGAATATGGGTCTGGTCAAATGGAGTAGAAGGAACCAAAGTGATTAAATTGGTTAATTAATCAAACGGTCTAAAGTGTAGAATAGCTATATCCATTATGAGATCTGAAACAAAGGCTCAAGGAATAGGTAGATGTTTATCATCTGCTAGAGCCGTCTAGAACCTTGCTAGAATCATTCCTTAAGGATTAGATCCCAACAGGACTTGACCGTACCCTTACTTAGATTTAGTGACTCCGCTATTACATTAGCCATAACCTCTGCTAACAGACCCCCAAAATCAAAAAGAGGCCAAATTCCTTCAACTCCATCCCATTCTCTCTTACGCTCTCGATTCTTATACACAATGCCCTCCCCACCCCTCTAACATAGCTTCCACCCCCTCTCTCTTTCACCTCGCAACGGCCTTCTCCCCCGTCTCGAACACCTCTGTCAACGTGCCCCTCAGAATATGAAACAACGTCAGGTCCACGCTAGGCTTCAGCTTCACATCTGCTCCATTCTCTAAGAACATATCCACCGCCTCTAAATTTAATGAGAATCTCCGGGTGCTCACAGGCATTAATCCTTTATCAATGTTTAAGTACTTAGATCTTTGGCCATGGAAACAGAGCCATCCCAATTCTTAGCTTAACGCGCCCGCGCCCGCTAAGAATTGTGATCTTGGTATCCAAAGCTGGTTCATACCCCCGTTAGCACCCCAGGCGAGAATTGGCGTCTCATTACTCGGATTAGAGCCATTCAAGTCGAGCACCTTGCCCGGATAGTAGGCGCTTTCGAAACTGCAGAGTGCCCAATCTGTCAGTCATCTCTCGTAGGTTTGATGGCAGATAGCTTGCGAGACGTACGTCACTCGACCGTTGCCCAATTGGTGCACTTTCCAAAGGCCACGGTCATCGTCGTGGTGGTGCTTCTCGGGGTCGCCGTAACATTGCGCCTCGGTTTCTGGTGTCGGGTTGCTTGCGCCGGGTGGGAGATCTATATGGAGGGGTTAGCAGAATTCATAAATACGCCAAGTTAGGCTCTATACCAGGTGGCACGGTGACATAGGACCCTGTTGCAGCATTGATGATGCTGACCGTGTCGTCTTTCTCATCCATTATCTCCCAGATTTGAGCTGGGTCGTTGGATGACTCGTTGCTATGGTAGTGTTTAGTTGCAATGCAACACAAGTTGGACGGGGGAGATTCAAACTCACCAGCCATTGATTGGCGTTTGTCGTTGCGGGCTATCATATAGAGGTCAACGACAGTTCCAGTGGCGTTGTTGGCGATGTTATATTTGCCCGCTCCAGTATATCCAAGCATGATAGAGAATTATGGACTAAAATTCATTCATAAGTGAAACTGATTGCTGAAAGATGTATTAATAATAAACTTTACAATCCTTAAAGACATACATTTAAAATAAATTCCAAGGCGTCTTTCGTCATTATTCATCCTCACACTACCATTGCATCACTATGAGAGCCATACATCGCCATCACATGACAATCCATGTCCTGGATACATACCATCCTATTAAACACGACACAACACATGAGACCGTGAGACATATTATAGTTCTCATTGTTCGTTCTCGTTTCTCCTTTCTCGTCTTTCCATTATAAAATGAAGAAATATGAAGAACAAGACGAGAAAAACGAGAAAAACGAAAGAAAGATAGGCGCGGGGAGGCCAAGATATTACGTGATACAACATTGCTCTAGGGCCAAGCATTTCCGTTTGTGGCATAATGGCACTTGAGCCTTGAGAAATAAATCCCACAAAGTCATATATTTCGAATCTCTGGCCGAACATGTAGAGGTCGGTATATTTGATATCTGTCTCCAATCCCAATTGCTCATTTTCTTCTTCCAAATTGAATTTGTTCATTCTGAGACAATTCTCGAAAAGCCTGAATCTCTCTTGGTCTTCGTCGGGGAGAGGAATAATATCCCATCTCCCGCTAGCATTCTCCTCTAATATTGCATCGAACTGCGGAACCCTTGATAATAGTAGAGGTTTTGGTGTTTTGAACCACGAAGATGGAAATGACTTCATGAGACTGCATCCCATAAGAATACCAATAAATGTGGCAATGAACAAATGGTGAGGGAATTCTACCCAATATCCAGAAGCTTCATATTCGCGAAAATAATGTTTTATCCTGAGAGAAATTGTAGGGAAATGGAGAGTTAAGGAGCTTCTGACGTTAGATTGAGCATCACGCGGACTTTCAGCTGAATTTAATGATTGGAGACAACAAGAAGCGGCTATCAAAGGACACTCTCAGAATGAAAAGTATGATAGAAATGATCTTAGAGCAGAAGAGAAAACGGCAATGTACACAAAGATAGAGAAAGCATCATCATTGCGTCTCATATTGACTCCTAGACGCAGACTTCACAACAAACGGAAAAGAAAATCGAATGCAATGGGAAGAAAGAAAGGCAATGTCCAGCCCGTATCTGTGCTCCAATGAGATGCTCTTACATCACAGCTCATCAGTAGGCAAGTGGATCTTTGATCTTCGGCACGGTTCCTACAGTCTGCGACCACAGGGGCTACAGATGCAGGCTTTTGCAACTGGCTCCTCGAATGTGGGACACCTGGTGGTGGAATCGAGGAGCACCGCTGCTGCCGTGATTGAAAAACAAAGTTTTGGCAAGAACGAGGCTGGCAAGGGAGCTGGGAATAGACGGATACTCGTGAGACGCTGTTGTGGACGCTTTCGAAAAAGAAAAAAAATGATCGATACTCTCTGCGACTGGAGGATATAGTGCAGATTCCACCAATCGGACCAACGTGGCGCATGGCGAATATCGCAATGATATAGTGATTGCAGTGCTGGCCGTACTTAATCAGGTGGCATTGTACCTCCTTGTCTCTTCGTTCTTGGATCCCGGGTCAGAAATTGCTGATGAAGTCGTGCAAGGCCGTCCGTCGCCGCGGGGTATTCACACGTCGAAAATCACAATTGGATCTGCAAATGATGTGAAAAGCTCTCAGTTCTTGATACTGCCCCGTTTGACTATCTCAGCAACGCCATTTGGCATCAGCCAACCATGCATCCCAGCCGCACCAGAATTCCTTCCTTCACACCATGAACAACCCAACACCTGTGTAGTTGTCAGCCGGTGCTTCCGTCGCTGTCCTTTCGATCGTCGTACCAGATAAAGAGCATTTATCTTTGTTGCTGTCCGCTCCAGACGCTCTTCAGGAGGCCATCACGCTGTGCCAATCTGTTGAGGGAGTCGTCGCTCTCGCCCATGGAGCGGATGAAACCGCAGAGAGCGTAGACCTGGTTCTCGCCGGTGTATCTGCCGTTCTCGTCGACCTTTCCGACGGAGATCTGGACGGAGGCGTGGTCCTTGGCCTTAATGATGCGGTTGGTGGCGCTGCACTTGCGTGGGACGAGACTGTCAAAATCGCGGTGTTAGCAACTTCAAATCCTTCATTCTATTCAAGAGCCGACACCGACGCCGACGCCGAATTTCGAGATATAGATGGGAATTGGCGCATCGAGTGTCGGAAGAGGGGGAGAAGGGGGAGAAGGGAAGACGAACAGGTCCACGAGTTCTCCCTTATCGTTCTCCATTTTTGCGGCGTTGAGATGTTGATATGAGGGCGGTGGGAAGTGTCGTTGGCGGTCGTGAGGTTGTTGGTCGCTGCGATCTTGCGATCCTCGAATTTTGGACGTGCCCTAATCAAATTTTGGCGAGGTTTGGTGGGTCATGTGACGTGGAGTTCTTTCCGGAGCCGTCAGCTGACTTCGTGATTTTACGCGATTTGCGATTTGCACTCGCTGGATTGGGAGGCGGTGTGATGGCCATGGGATGGGGATGAGGATGCTCGTGGCTACGAAGTACGTAGATATGCATCCATAGCAACAAAACAACAAAACAACAAAATATCAACAATGATACAGCCATATTCGTATGTCCAGTATATCCGCATATGTATTCATATTATGTAGTCCAGACAGAGTCATTGTCATTACTTTGAAACTACTCAGCACAATCTCATCGCGACCTTCAGAACCTGCCTGTTAATGCGATAACATACCTACCTACAGACGACAGTGTCGTTCCTTCTCTCGAAAGCATGCGCTGGGCGCAATATCTCCAAGCTTAAACCCACGATGGCGACAATCGAATTGGTGATCCTTTCATCTTCACCGCCAAAGTTTCAGAGACTTGACGACCCATTCTCGAATGCAATGTCTTCTTCACCTACCAGATTCCCGTCTCCAAATGCCCTCGTTCGACAGAAAGAGAGTCTGCGAATGGGGAGCCGAGCTGCGCCTATGCCGATCGATGCGACTGCATCATTTACGAGCACCGCAAGCCTGTTGAAGCCGAAGCCAACATCTGAAGCACCTAATGATGGCTCGATATGGGATTTTCCCGACGACAATGTGGTGAAAAGGGATGTCGCGAAAACGAAAGAGCCAAAGGTGGAAGCTGCTCCCAAACTGCGTGTGAAGAAACCGGCGGTGCCCAAGGATGATATTGCAGAGGAGAAGGCACCTGTCAAGAAACCGAGGAAGCCGAGGGCCAAGAAGGGAGATATAGAAGAAGGTGGCGTGCCGGTTGTCAAGGACAAAGCAGTTCGCAAGCCTCGAACCAAGAAAGCCGAGACTGAAGGGCAGACGAAGATGCCCAAAGGCAGAGTGACAAAAGCTTCTACAGAATCGACCAGAGCTAAAGGAACGAAAAGGACTTCTGTTGTCAGTGCACACTTTGCGACAACGTCGAGCGAAATTATAGACATAGATGATATTTCTCAAGGCAAAGGCTTGAATCTGCAGAAAGCAGCAGAGAGACGAATGGATTGGACTCCACCGAAGGCTACCGCAGACGATCCTTTGACTACAGACGCGATAACAGAAGTAGATACCGACTTGGATACTACAGCGAAAGGATTCACAGATCTGTTTGGCAGTTTTGGACATTCTAAGAACGGAGAGCCTGCAGTTGCTCCACGCCCAGCTGCTCCTATTCCTGCTCGAAAGAGGAAGCTCATTGAATTGGTAAAGACGAATGCGACGATGCCATCAGCTCAATTAACACCCAAAGCAAAAGCTGTGAAGAAGAAGCCGAAAACAATCACTGAGCGAGCAACTTCAGCATATGCATTGGAAGATGAAGAGAATATGGAGCCAGCCCCTCTTCTTCGGTACTTTTCTCACCAGGACTCTGGAATGGAAGTATCGACGAGTTCCAAATCACGTTCGAGGAGCCCAACCAAAAAGCCCTCCAAAGGCAAAAAAGCGGCACCACCACCACCCACTCTGCTGGCTCCAGAGGTGGCTCTTGAGCAAGCAAAGCGTCAGGAGTTCATTTTTGGCACTTCAAGTCAGCTAGCAAGAGAAGATGATCCCGCTTTCTTGCGAGACCTCCAACAAGCCATGCAACTCTCAAATCAGTTAGATGACCCTTTTGCAGATGATCTTCCTCTTGCGAAGTCTGGATCAGCTACATCAAAATCCGGAAGATTCAAACCGAATCTATGGGAAGCTGCATCAATGATTGAGGAAGAAGGCTCAAGAGATGTCGAGGTTTTGGATTTCACAAACAGTTCTCAGGTCGAAAGGTACTTTGCGAAAGAAGCTGTTCCAGCTCCCTCTGCAGGAGAGGAACCAGCGGGAAGTTTACCTACTCCAGAAGCCGATGGTGACTGGTATCGACTCGATGATCGGCCTCGTTCAAAGCAGCCCGATCAGCCTGTCGCGACAGGAGCGCAGGTCGCCGACGCAGCACAAGCTGAAATTTGTCCTAATACAGCCCAAAGCAAGCCGTCTTCGATCCAAGTATCAATGGAGACTACAATGTCTCCTGGAAAGCCTATGGCATCTACTAGTCAAACCGACAAGGCTATAGAAGTTGTCACGGCCGTGCAACGCCCCGATTTTGAGTCATATTCGACGTCTGAGCTGGCCAAAGAAATTGCATCTTACAAATTTAAGCCCATCAAGAAGAGGGAGCAGATGATCGCATTGCTGGAAAAGTGCTGGGAAGGCAAACAGAGGACAGCTTTAGGAGCTGTGGGGAGCAATACTCTCGTCAGCAAGACGATCGATGAGCCTCCTCCATCTCAGGCTCCGCTGGAACCACTTCCAGCCGCATTAACATCTCCAAAAAGACCACGAGGCAGACCAAGGAAGGACAGCGGAACAGCAGTACCATCGCCAAAGAGGAAGTCAAAGTCGAAAACCGTCACTGAGAATGCAGCCTCCGACAGCGATACTCCCCTCTCTGCCCGCCTTACACCCAAGAGGAGGGCAAAGAAATCCGAAGCTGCCGTGGAAGAAATTTCCGACTCAGACACCCCTCCCACTCCCTCTCCTCCCCGTCGCCGCGCCTCGCAAATCCGCTCGCCGCCATCCCTCCCGCTCGTAATCAACGTCATTGACGACGCCATCCTCAGATCCCTCTCTCCCACCTCCCAAGAACGTGAGCTCTTCACCCACATCACCGCCGCCGTCACGATTGCGCCGCGCACCGCCGATCCGCGGAGGCCGAGCTGGTACGAGAAGATGCTGATGTACGACCCGATTCTGCTGGAGGACCTGACGAGGTGGCTCAATACGGAGGGGCTGGGGAGGGTGGGGTATGATGGCGAGGCGCAGGCAGTGCAGGTGAAGCGGTGGTGTCAGAGTAAGAGCGTCTGTTGTCTTTTCAAGGAGAGTTCGAGGAATGGAGGGGTTAAGAAGATTGGAAGGGAGACTTGAATGGGGTGGGGTTTTGGCGTGAGAAATAGGAGGGATGGTATGATACCTTGAAGTGCAGTGCAGAATTTGTAGTAATGAAATTGCGAATATGCCATTTCAACGTCCCGTGCCTATTTATAATGCGATTCTATATGTATGCTCTAGTCGTATCCAAATTTCCTTCATATTACTATGAGTATAATGTACGCTATACTTTGATTTTGTTCTTATTAAAAGAATGATTTGTATAATATCTGTATGCAGGGTTAGCAAGAAAAATCATGAAAATCATGAGTTATTTAAGTTACTCAAAATCATTACTCATGAGTAATCGTCGGATCCTTGACTGGTCGCTTCGCTCCCAGTCGGAGGAAGCGAGTTGTCCCCTCGGAAGCGAGTTGTCCCCTCTCAAATTGAGTTGCGACAACCACGTAACATGAAATGATAACTTGTCTCTTTGCATTGTATTTAGTAGGAAATGTACATAATTGAATTATAACTATAGGAAGAATATAACACTATCACTACTCTCATCTCCTGACTCCTCACTACTTTCCTGAATTTCTAGATCCTCCGCCTAAGCCTGAGCCTCCGCCTCCGCCTCAGGATCTATAATAGGCTGTGGAAGGTGGTCTAGAACAGGCTGCTTTCCCTTAATTAGAGTAGCAACTGTCTTCTTGCGTGCTCTCTCTTCTTTTCTAGCCTGAACACTAGCCTGTTTTAGGAGCTTCCTAGCCTGAATAGCCTGGGATTTGAGAGCTCGGCTCCTTGTTGTCCAGCATTCTGTCTTGGATTCTGCTGGATGGACGGGTAGCCGTACGGCTGCTTCGGTGATGAGGGGATAGAGCCTTGCTGAGATTGAGGGTTCGGATAATATATAAACTGACTCGGGTGCGCCTGAAGATTGCTTGTTTGAGTTTGAGCTTGAGATATTGGAGTATGAGGTGGTTCAGCCGAATGACTTGGCTCAAACGGCGAAAGAAATTGTCCTGGAATTGCAGATGGAGTTTGGCAAGGTTGTCCTTCACCCTGCTGATCCATCTCTACATTCAGAACTTCCTGTAACTGAACATATGTGAAGTTTCATAAAAGGATAGAGAAAGGTGTAGATTTGATGTTCCGTTCGGATTTTGCCTTTACTACTGAAGAGACGTGAAGAAAGAGTATCCTAAGCAATGTGCGATTTATTAGGTGCGTTTCTAAGAAAGAATAGGAAGATTAATGTTCTTAAGGCCCGGTTTATCTAGACTGTTAACGGTGTCTAGAAAAAAATGTATGATCACATACCTCCCTTGCGTCACAGCGGAAACATTGAGACATCTACTACTTTGCATGTTTTGTTTCCATGACATTGATGGTGGGGTCTTGAAACTTGTGGGGCCATGGCTTCCAGCCTAGTATGAATTCGGCATTGTCGCGAGGGACGTGTGCGAATGTATGCGTCAGCATTAACATTGACATCATGAGAATGGAACAGAGCGCCGATTGGACGGAATCGCCTGACAAGTCGACTGATTCGCCATGGGAGCAAATTCCGTCTCATCATCAGCTCCTACTAGTTAGACTGTTGAATATAGAGGAGGTAGTCTTTCGTCCTCGTCCTCGTCCTCGCCCTCGTCGCTTTCCTCGTGCTGTCAGCACGGCTGCTGTTCTGTCGCATATTCCTGCATTCGTTCCTCACTCTCAGCTTGGTCTTCGAGCGCAGAGGAACATGGTTTCTGTAAAATCCCGCGAGAGACTGTACAACGTTGATTTTCTTGGCTCAGCTGATTGCATTGAGCAGACTGAGATGTGTTAGAAGGCCTCGACTCTTCTGGTGCTTCTAGAGCTTGACGTACTTCATCCTCGAAACTGGAGACGCTGCCTAGGTCGCACGATCCAGAACGCCTTTCACGCAGAGGATCGCAATGAGGAGGCCTCCATTCGTCGATTATGCTATTCGCGCCTAGGTGAATTTGATCCTAATCCTCTGTCTGCGCCAGGTCTAAGCGATGTGGCGGAGGTCGATGAACCTGAATAGCAGATGTCGAGTTTTCTTGCCCTATTTGCTTAGCGAAAGACAGGCGTGGCTCCTCCTTAGAAAAATCATTGGCGCCGAGATCCTCCGATCCTTGAGGAGTGGATGGGCCTAATAGGCTGCTGGGGGTCGACGCGGTATCTTGAGTGGTCAGACCACATACGCTCGCGTCTTGGTCTTCAATGCTGGAACAAAGATCGCCTAAGGCAACTTCAGTCTCAGCGTCGTCGTCGCTTTTATCAGCGATAATTAGAGGCTCTTCTGCGAGGCATGACTAAGCTATTCGTTATTAAAAGGGCAAGCTACGACACCTACCTTGGGTATTACCCTTTGAGGTTGTGGGATCAATGCGCAGGCCGCCATCGTTGAACAGTTTGGTGCTTCGAACCGTGGAGCGGCCTGTGTTTTTGAGGTGGAACTTAGGGCATGTCTCTGTTCTAGGGACGGCGAACCAACGAGTCTAGTGGAAAAGAGGCATCTAACGAGTTGACATCTGCTACGAGTCAGTTATATTCACCTATCGATTGCCTAATCGTACCTTGATTTCCTCCTCGGGCTCCACGTCCTTTAGTTAGCGATGTCTAGTCTTTTTGACCATTCCGTAGTAATGCTGTAGGTTGCGATTCGATAGGTTGTTGAGGCCGTCGCTCTTTGTTCAATATTAACCTCGTCGGCTGTGCGTGTGATGGCTTTGATGGAAGATAAGGATTGTAGAATTCAACATAATTCATGTTCACGGTCGCCATGTTGAAACAAAGGACACTGAGTGGGAAGATGGTCTTGAGAAGGAGAGTTTTTCGAACGGAATGAAGGAACTTATATAGATTCTATAGGCCGCTCCGCTCTGTTGACTAGCCGGAACTTGCATGTCCCTTTCTTGAAATGCAGCCTTCAACGCCCAGCTAGTCTTCACGCTCTGCACGGTCAGAAGTGTTGAAATGAGAGATTGAATTGCTTGAATGTAAAACTATCTAATCTAGAGCAGGCCTCTCATAATATAGAGAGCCTAAAACAAAGGCTTAAAGGCCTGTGTGAATGCATAGAATCCTCCATGCATGCGCATGGAGATTCTCATGAATTCTCTAAACTGAGAATCCCCGGGTGCCTACAGACAGGCACCCACCTCTTTATTCAACAAGAAGAGCCAAAGTACATATTTCCCCTCGTCCTCTTCCTTGCTCAACTAACAAGGCAGTGATTAGCATACCACGAGCTCGCAAAGCTGTCCCCTACCACGTAGCCGGGCCTCTGAAATTGCTCGGATCCTTCAGTCTGGTCCTGCGACAGCGGGCAGCGTCGTATCCTAGGACAAAGAGCCTGCGCTAGCACGAATTCAGCTGTCAGCCCCCTCGGCCCACCACATGCTTGGCCCCCGATTCCACCGACTGCGCATATGCCTCAAAGAGAGAAAGAGAGGCAGGACATGTCGTCGTCACTATGAGGCATTTTGGTAATTGGCCCCTTCCAACGTTGAGTGATTTCAAGAGCGGAGTCACCGTTCTAGCTGAAACTTTGGCGCTACGCCGTCAGCTGGTCAGCCCCTTCGCTCCCAAAATGATGAATCGTATTCAGTCTATGCGTGCGGTGAAGATATCACATCACAGGACACAGCGAACGAGATGCAGGTCACAGGTGTAGTTGGTACTCGGGCATCCATATTTCTTCTTCCCAGTGCCGTTGAAGGTGAGCATACGTACCTAAGATATTCATCGCGCGTGAAATGCAAGAACCATGCGATCCGTCCCTTCATCAATCCTTCGAGGACATATGTCATATATCCCCCGTTCTTTCATTATCTCGTTCGTCCCGTGACTCCCGTCCAACACGTCGTCGACAACATCATCAGACGCATACATTCACCCCTCACCCATCTGCCACACCCCACATCCGACCACCAAGCCCCCATTCACCGCCAACGCTCTACACCGTAACACTCGTCCTCTTCCCCTTTCCCCGCGCCTCCTCCGCCCCCTCCGCCGCACCCTCACTCCTCCCCGCCGCCACCGGCAAAATACTCTCCGTCGAGCTCGCACTGATTGTCTTCTCCATCCGCGGCAGCTCCATCCCATCCTCATCGTCCCCATTCCTCCTCCTCATCGCCCTCCGCCTGCGCCAGCACAGCGCCCCCACAACACCCAGCGCGATCAGCACCGAGCCCCCCACCGCCCCGCCCACAGCCGCCCCGATCGTCGCTCCCCTGCTCAGCCCCGCCGTCGCCAACGCCGCGCTGCTGGCTGCCGTGGACAAGTAGGCGTTCTGCAGCAGGCCGGCGGCGGCGGAGAGGCCGGACGCGGGCGCGGCGCACGAGGTCAGGCCGAGCGAGGCGGATTCCATGCCTGCGGCGACGCAGATCTGGTCGAGGCGCACTTGATCGATGGTTTCGCGCGAGGAGAGGCTGCGCAGGAAGGAGGTGGTGTACGAGGGCAGGAAGCCGGGGGAGATTAGGGAAATGAGGTCGTGGAGGATGAGGTCGGGTCGCGAGGGGGCCAGGTCGAGGAAGTCAAGCACGTTGTTAGTGGCGAGGGTGGGGAGGGAGGGGATAGGGCTTACTGTGGCGGTTGTACTTGTTGAATGACTTATCGGCCAGGTACACGTTGCCGTGCTTTACTGCATACGCGGACTCCGCCGCTCCGGACAGCTTCAACCAGCCAGCCTTGTCGAGGCGCTCCGCGTCGACGGAGTCGGCGCCGTAGGACTCAATGGCGTATTGCGTGGTGTCGACGACGGCCCAGCTCTCCGTGGCGAACGTGGTGCTAGCGCTGCTGGCCGCCACGGCGTACTCCTGGTCCTCGAGCAGCGACCCCTCGGCCGTGACGTCCACGAGGCGCACGCCCGCGTCGTTGGCCAGGATCTTCCACCACGCGTTCTGCGCGATCTTAAAGCTGTCGCCCTCGTGGCGGACGGCGGAGATGAGGTGGCCGGTGGGATAGGTGTTAAAATAGGTAATTGGGCGAAGCAGTCAGCGAGAGTAATAGTATAGTGAAATGTGTTTTTTATTCATCTGTTTATCTACGTAGTTTATATAAGTTGACTATATAGCTCAGCCCCTTATTCATGG
>Ga0209512_1001441_pt1 | contig 29321 bp, 29 predicted proteins | sample frozenSSSSmetaG_FD_184142 | JGI IMG/M metagenome (GOLD analysis project Ga0209512, IMG submission 184142) | Glacier valley bacterial and archeal communities from Borup Fiord, Nunavut, Canada, to study Microbial Dark Matter (Phase II) -... | ecosystem: Environmental > Aquatic > Freshwater > Ice >...
CTCAACCCGCAAGAACACGTCTGGAAAGCCACGCGACAAGAAATTGGGCACAACCATAGCCGTTTGACGCTCGGTGCGTTACGGAAAGACTGTGCTCACTTTCTCGACTGGACGCTCTTTCATTTTCGCTGGGTCGAAAAATTCGCCCCATTGATACTATGCCACCTTTAACTGCCTTTACCATAAGCAACAAGCGATAACTGTCTCGAATACGACCCATGAGGGCACGTATAAGGTGCGCCAAGTACATCTGCGCTTCATCATCGGCTTGCAATGACCTTAACCTGATCGCCAAAACGAGTTCTGGTCGATAGAATGAGGTTATCTCATCGAAACGCAATAGGCGCAGAGTCGCATGTTTTGGTTTATCGTCGCGCAGATTTTCAGCTTTGTCTTGGACGTCGTAGTCCTTCGGGGACAGGCAGTACACGCCAACTCCCAGTCTGCGGATTCGTGAAGGACTCCTTCAGCGCCGTGACGTACTTGGCGGCATTCTGCATGATTACTATCGAAAAGTGGCCTAACTGCCGCGACGGATGAGGTTTTTCAACCCTACAGGCATTTGATAAATAGACGATACAAGCTTTGAATACTTGACGCCGACATATAGATCGAGTAGTATACAGATGTATGTATATGTGTTTTGAAATTTGTATACGAATATGAACATGTAAAGGTATACTGCCTTCTATGGGAAGATATTCAATTGCATCTATCATTCCCGCGCCTGATAATTCCGCTGAATGGGAAAGCTGGCGTAGTTTTTTGGCGGAGTGGCGTATAACAACACGCTCGCAACTCAAGTACGATGAAAGCTTGTACCGTCGCCTAGATTTTGCCTGGGCACAGGGCTGTTTTTCCTTAGCGCTTATCATGATGGGTGATCAAAGATTTTATGACCATTACACGGGACAATATACCCTTGATCAATTTCTGGCTGAGGGCGAGCGGGCGTTCGGAGGTTATGACGCAATTGTTCTTTGGCAGGCGTACCCCAGGATTGGGTTTGACGACAGGAATCAGTTCGACTTTTACCGCGATATGCCGGGTGGGCTGAGGGCAATCAGAAAGCTGAGTCAGCGTTGCCACGAACAGGGGATCAAAGTCTTTCTCGCCTATAACCCCTGGGATATAGAGACACGCCGCGAGATTACCTCAGATACAGCGACGCTAGCCAAGTTTGTGAACGAGATCGAGGCAGACGGGATCTTCCTTGATACGATGAAGTACGGCGCACCGGAACTGAGAGAAGCACTTGATGCCGTTCGTTCCGGCGTTGTACTCGAATCCGAGAATGAGTTACCCATTGAATATATTCACAATCATCATATGTCCTGGGCACAATGGTTCACGGATAGCCACGCTCCCGGTGTATTACGTAACAGATGGTTAGAGCAGCGCCATATGCAGCATCTCATCAACCGCTGGGATCGTGACCACAATCAAGAGCTGCACATTGCCTGGATGAATGGCGCGGGTGTACTAGTCTGGGAAAATGTCTTTGGTTCGTGGGTAGGCTGGAACACACAGGATCGCGCTATATTGCGCCACATGCTACCGATCCAACGCCGGTATAGCTCGCTGTTTGCAACCGGAGTTTGGACACCATTGATCCCAACGCTTAAAGATGGCATCTACGCAAATCAGTGGCAGCAGAATGATCTATGTCTGTGGACTCTTGTCAATCGCACCGATCACATCGTCGAAGGTGATTTGCTGCTTGTGCCGAATAGTGGAAGGGTGTTCGATTTGCTTCATGGTCAGGAAATCCCAACCGTAATTGCTCAATTTCAAGTCGCCCTCACAGGTCGGTTGGAGCCTCGTGGGATTGCCGCATTTCTGACCGTACAGGCCGCAGACGATGATCTGCGCCAATTCCTGTCTCAGCAACAAGGGCGCATTATGGAAGATGTTGACACCCAATCTCCTATGCGCAAAATTGCGCTGAAAACCACGCCAAAAATAAACACGCCGCGCAAGCAGTCAGATATTGCGACGGATATGGTTGTGTTTGAAGGCGGCGATATTGAGCTGATAGTCAAATTCCGAGTTCGTGAATGTGGTCTTTATGAAAGCGCCCCAATCGTAAACACTTGGTATCCCAAGTTGCATGAAATGGATACCATACAGCGCGACGTTCATTTGGCCGCCTACGCGCTTGAAAAGCGTGAAGTAACTAATCACCAGTTTCAGGCATTTTTGCTAAGTGCAGACTACCGACCGGAACATCGTGAAAACTTCCTGAAACATTGGGTAGCAGGCAAACCGCCTGTTGGGGAAGAAGACTATCCAGTGGTCTACATTGATCTTGACGATGCACGAGCCTACGCGCAATGGGCTGGTAAGCGTTTGCCTACTGAAGAAGAATGGCAACATGGCTTGAACAGTGGATTGGTCGGCTACGGAGCAAGGCGCGTCTGGAACTGGACTGAAAGTGAACGAAGCGACGGACGCACTCGGTTCTGTATCCTGAAGGGTGGTTCAGACTATCATGTCACTGCATCGGTTTGGTATGCCGATGGCGGGCCACAATCGCCCGACTTTAGCGCAAAATTTCTGCTCATGTGGCCCGGATTGGATCGGTGCGCAACGATTGGCTTTCGCTGTGCGGTTGATGTATCTGATTAACCTATTATGGTTGGTAATACCCTTTGGGGTGATCAGTAAATCAGGCTTATCACCCGGCTAGATCAAGAAGTTTCGCCTCAGCCGCATTTTGAGCGGATTTATAATCACCAACAGCCAGACTCGAGAGATATTCCAAATAGTGCGGTGTATTCAAGGAAGGAACCTGAGATTTGGCTTTCGTGCTGCGCTCGGCTGCCGTTTTTTCGAGGATGCGGACACCTGTCCCTAGCGCCTCAATATATTGGTCGCGTGCGATCATATTATGGGCTGCTAGCCGCTGTCCAAGACCTATCCATCGTTCCAAAATCGCCGTATAAACGGGACTCGATAATTCTTGATAAGGCGCGGTACGCGGGTCTTCCCCCAAAATACCGTCAAGTTTGACTCCATCTGGGACGGCCTTTATATGGACGAGATCAGGGCGAATAGCATACAACAACGCCGTTTCCCACTTTGCCGCGTGGTCGCCGATATAACCCAGATCAGTCACAGGCTCAAACTCACCGCCTGCCCAAATTGTTATCGGAGATCGGCGCATCATCTGGAAGGCCGCACGCTTGAGTGCCAATGTTTGCTCCAGACCAAAATGTCCGGTCAATGCCAAGATGGTACGGAATCCTAACAGCGACATCTGCTCGAAGATATGGCCGACAAGCGTTTCAATAAGCGTTAGATCAAACCGAATCGTGTGGGGGTAAGCTACACCGCCAACTGCCCACGAGGTGAGAGGAGCCAAAACGCCGCCAAGTTGATTTGCAATCTGCTCGGAGAGATTTTGAGCCACCAGATTATCTAATCCAATAGGCAGGTGGTAGCTATGCCACTCAATAGTCCCAAAAGGAAGTATCACCGTTGGGTTGACAGCAAGGCGCGCTTGCAATTCCGCCGAACTAAGCTCATCTAGCCGGTAAAGTGTCATGCTCAAAACCTTATTAATGTACGGATGGCTGATAAATCAGCAGTCAGATTCCGGAAGAATCCTGGTAGTTCATCCAGCGTAATCACGCCTGTTACTAACTCATCTATCTTGAGTTCGCCACTTTCGTACCAATTTACAAATCGCGGGAAATCCAGCGCAGGTTGACATGCTCCATAAATGCAACCGCTAATTGTTTGTTGGCGACTCATGAACAGGCGTGGCCGAAAGGCAAAGTCAACATCGCGTGCCGCAGCACCAACGAGTGTTAGCCGCCCACCTTGCGCCAGACAGCCAAGTGCCTGAGTCATAACAGCAGGAATGCCCGTGACCTCAAAGGCATGATCGACACCGCGCCCGTCGGTGAGTTCCAAGATACGTTTCACCGGATCGATCTGTGAGGTATCAATCAGGTGCGTTGCGCCGAAATCGGCTGCCAGCGTCAATTTCGGCGGAAGCAAATCTGCCGCCGCGATGAGTCCGGCGTGCGCCAATACTGCTCCTTGAATGATATTGAGTCCAACACCACCAGCCCCAAAAACAACAACAGTTTCTCCGGCATTCACATGGGCTGAGTGCAATACAGCCCCTACACCTGTTGCTACCGCACAGCCAATAACCGCCGCGTTTTCCAGGGATATGACCGGGCGCACGGGGATCGCTCCACCCATTGGGAGAACTGCATATTCGCAGAATGTCCCCGCATTCAACATAACGTGCAGCGGTTCACCGTTAGCACGAAAAATGCGAGGCGCAGCCGTTGTGTTGACGTTCTCACAGAGATATTGCTTCCCCTGCATACACTGTTGACACGTTCCGCAGGCCACACGCCATGAGACGATAATCCTGTCTCCGGGTTTAACCTGCTCGACTGCCGTTCCAACACTTTCGACAATGCCCGCTCCTTCGTGTCCCAAAACAAGCGGGGTCGAACGGGCGTCACGAACCGCCGTCAAGTCTGTGTGACAGATGCCGCTGGCAACAAGTCGTACTCGTACTTCATCTGCTCCCGGCGGATCGACACGCACCGTTTCAAGACGCGGAATGGTATTCAGGCGATCCAGTACCAGTGCACGTGTTTCGATTGAGTGGGTCACTTATTCAATTTCTTCGCGTAATAGTCCGGCGCAATAGTGCCGGGTTTGCTGAACCAGGCAGGCACATCAACCCCTGAATACAGCAAAATGTTGCCCCAGGGATCAAATGCGCCTGTCCGAACGATCACTTTCGCCTTTGCAGCCATACTGCCAAGAATTTCGGAATGCGGAAGCGTACTATGATCCGCATCCGAAAAGAGTCGCTGTACCGTTGCCAGCAGGCGGGGATTATTCGTCACCATTTCATCGGCATAAGAGACCTTTTCGGCAATGAATTCTTTGCTGATGGCACTCAAAACCGTTTCCAGGTCTGGTACATCCTGGATCACCGCCAGATCGACACGCCAAACATCACTTGGAATCGGAAAACCAGCATCGCAGACGATCATCAGATCGCCATGCCCCATGCTGGCAATTGCATGATTCAAGGCGCTATTCAGAATAAGACCACGTTTCATCGGATAAGCTCCAGTATATTGAGGGATCTAAAACGAAAATTAAGCGCCATAGTGCTTTTGATAAAGGGCGTCAACCGCCTCACGTTTTGCTAGCGAAGGGATCACGCCCAGCCGTGTGCAAGCGAGCGCGCCACAGCAAGTGGCAAAACGCACGGCATCCAGCAGCGGCCTGCTTTCAGTGAGCGCAACGGCTAACCCGGCGCTGAACGCGTCACCTGCCCCGGTGGTGTCCACAACATCCACCGAAATAGCGGGAACATGGGTCGCTTGGGCATCTGCATTACCATTGATAACCAGCGAACCCTCTTCTCCCATTGTCACGATCACATGCTTTACACCACGTTCTTTCAACTGGCGTGCCAATTGAAGTGTCGGGGCTGGATCATTCGGCACAAGTCCCAACAAAATGCGTAACTCGGTTTCATTTGGGGTCAGGTAATCAACGAACGGAAAGAGCGAATCGTCAAGTCTTGTAGCGGGTGCTGGATTGAGCAAAGTAGTGACAGCGTGCTTCCTGCCTAGTTCCATCGCACGAGCTGCGGCCACGACGGGAATTTCCAAGACGGCCATTACAAGGTCGGATTGTGCAATCGTCGCTTCTGCGGTGTCCACATAGGCCGCGTCCATCAACTTGTTGGCCGCCATATCTAAAATAATCGCGTTTCCACCCGACGGATTGACGATAATGAACCCCACACCCGTCGCCAGTTCATGGGTGCGTAGAACGTGTTGGGTATTGACGCCCTCTTGATGATATAGGTCTGAACCAATTTGCCCTAGCCTATCGTCGCCAATGATGGCAACGAACGACGAGTAGGCACCCAACCGCGTCGTTGCAACTGCCTGATTTGACCCTTTCCCGCCGGGTCCCATGTCAAAGTCTGACCCTTCAAGCGTCTCACCAAAAATCGGCATTCGTCCGGTACGTAGTGTCATTCCTACCGCAAAACTGCCGACGACCGTAATCTTTTTTACCATATCTCAAAAACCTTTTGTAAAAGCCTGATACCTAATCGAAACTGTGTCAATGAACAGCCTGACCCATCGCACAGGCCAGGATAGCCTCGTCTGAAAACTCCGAACGCTGAAAATGCCCGGTAATGGTCCCACCGTGCATCACCAGAATACGATCACACTGGCTCATCAGTTCTGGAAGTTCAGAGGAGACGAGCAGCACACCAGCACCTTGAGCAACGAGTTGATTCAAAATGCTGTAAATTTCCGCTTTTGCTCCAACATCAATACCGCGCGTTGGTTCGTGCAATAAGAAAACACGCGGCTGTGTCGCCAAAGCACGTCCAAAGATGACTTTTTGTTGATTGCCACCACTTAGTGTTGCCATAGATTGGTGAGGTCCTGCCGTTCGAATGTCAAGCTGTTGGATAGCTTCTTTCGCCATTTGGCGAGCAGCTGGGCGGCTCAAAATGCCGAAGCGGCTAACAGTCTTTGTGTTGGCGGCGATGATGTTATTCTGGACATTCATTTTGAGGATCGCACCCGTGCCACGTCGATCCGCTGGGACTAACGCCAGACCGTGAGCGATGGCAGCCGCTGGTGAACGGAGTGAGACAGGTTTACCGCTCACTCGTAAATGCCCCTGATCGATCTGCCGCATCCCAAACAAACATTCTACAAGTTCTTCGCGGCCAGCATCGGGAAGCCCTGCAAACCCAACAATTTCACCTTTAGCCACCGTGAACGATACAGCTCGCACCGCTTGACCACTGCTCAAGCCCTGAACTTCCAGCACGGGCGTATCCTGTGGTTCAGCTTCACGCTCACGACGGTACAAATTCTCAACGGCACGCCCTACCATCTGACTGATGAGTCTATCAACTGTCGCCCCGTTAGCGGCAAATGTATCAACATTGCGCCCATCACGCATGACCGTAATGCGATCCACAAGACTCAAAACTTCCTCAAGCCGGTGTGAAATATAGACGATGGCGACACCCTGATCGCGCAATTGCCTCAGAATACGAAATAAGGTTTTGGTTTCATCAATTGTCAACGCGGAGTTGGGTTCATCCAGAATGAGCAGCTTTGCATCCGTCGAGAGGGCTTTTGCAATATCCACAAGCTGCTGTTGAGCTAGGGTTAGCTGTTTCACAGGCGTGCGTGGGTCAAGGTAGCCGATTCCAAGGCGAGCAAGCTGTTCTTTGGCAATCTGATTTGCGCTGCGGTGTGGCATCCATCGCAAAGAAGATAGGCGGGCGATTCTGTTCATTCCGATATTTTGTGCGATGGTTAGATTATGGCAGAGCGCCAACTCCTGATAGACGACGGCAATACCCATTTGCTGCGAAATGGCGGCGTTGGCAATAGTCCGTGCTTGACCTTGATAGAAAATCTGGCCGCTGTCCGGTTGCAATTCGCCAGCCAGGATATTCATGAGTGTGCTTTTACCTGCGCCATTTTCACCGAGCAAGCCATGAATTTCACCGGGCATTACTTCCAGGTTGACTTTATCGAGCGCCAGCACCCCTGGAAAACGTTTGGTGATGCGCTGCAACTGAATAACAGGACGCAATAAAATATTTGGGGCAACTATCGGATCGGCCAAGAGCAATCCTTATCAATGAAAAGCTGAAACATTTTTGGTGGACGGGGCGGAATTGCTGCCCCATCGCATTTTTACGTTCGAGAAAAAAGGTCAATCGTTACTTGGTAGGTATTGCCGTTTGCGTTGCAACTGATGTTGCGGCCATTGTCACAGCCATCGTTGCGGCTGGCTGCATTTTGCTGGCAACGTTGGATTTATCAACGATTTCTGCGCCCGTATCAATACCCGTCACTGCCTTGCCATTTGCCACATCCAACAAAAGTTGGACAGCACCATAACCCTGCTTATCCGGTCCCTGACCAATCGTCTTTTCGATGACGCCATCGCTCACTAAAGTCAGTGTCGTGGGCAGCAAATCAAAACCAACGATTTTGACCTTGCCAACCAGTTTGTTTCGCTTTACGTATTCCCCGGCGGCTGGTGTCGAGCAGCATTCCAGTGAGACGATACCTGTTACATCCGGGTTTGCCAGCATTGCATTCTCAATAGCTGCGTAGATCGCTTGCGGCTCTGTGCCTGTATTCACTGTTGTCACGATTTTGATGTCCGGGAACTTGGCAAGTGCTTCTCGCGCGCCTTTTTCGCGATCAAGTGACCATTGAGCCGCAGCATCCAGCGTGGTGATAATGACTTTACCCTTGCCGCCGAGTGTTTCGCCCATGAGCTTGCCCGCTGTGCGACCTGACTCAATCAGGTCTTGCCCCACAAAAGCAAGCCGTTTACTGCTTGGATTATCGGTATTAAACGTGATAACCGGAATGCCCGCCGCTAGCGCCTTGTTAATGACTGGGGCAAGCGCATCGGTGCTAACTGAGGAAATAGCAAGGCCATCCACATTGTTTGTGATCAGGCTTTCGATTTCCGAGATTTGGTCTTCGGCTTTAGCCCCAACCGGGCCAACCAATACGGCATCGACACCGAATTCTTTGGCAGCCTTCTCTATACCCGCTTTGATTTCGGGCGCAAATTCATTGGAAACATCATGATACGAAATGCGGAAGACAAGTTTTTCGCCCTTTTTGACCTTTTGCGCGATGCGATCAGCCAACTTGAAAGTGTCATCCGCTTTGGAGACATGAACAGGTACACTGAGCAGCAGCACCAGCGCAATCAGCATGACGAGTTTTATTTGCAGTTTTGCGTTCATTTCACAAATACCTTTCAGAATTCAACCGAAAATTTATCAGAGTTTGCAGATAACATGGGATACATCTATGTGAGCACCGTTTATGAGAACAAAAATGAACTTTTGCCGATAGCCTTACCTCCTATATCCATTCAGTTAACGGGATCGTGTCCATTTATCGATCCCCACTGCAAGAATAATCACAGCGCCAATGATGGTCGTTTGCCAAAACGGAGAAATCCCCACTAAGACCAACCCATTTCTGAGGACGCCGATAATTAACACGCCTAAAATCGTGCCCGGAATTGTGCCTTCGCCACCTGAAAGTGCTGTCCCACCAACGATGGTCGCCGCAATAACATCCAGCTCCAGTCCTAACCCTGTGCGGCCAGCCTGACCGCTCGGCAGAAAAGCCAGACTCAGGATACCAGCCAAGCCAGCCAGTACACCCATCAATACGAAGGCAATCACTTTGGTATTGGCGACGTTGATGCCAGAGACACGCGCGGCTTTGATGCTTCCGCCGACTGCATAAACTTTGAAGCCAAAAACGGTGTAGGAAAGTAGAAACCAACCCAATCCCGCCACAACGATAAAAAAGATGAGTTGCATTGGAATAGTATCGAACAGTCGCCCTTGACCCATGAAAAAAAAGGGCTCCAGAACACTTGGCTGTGCTCCAAACTTGGCATCGACAGTGACCGGCTGGCCGTTCGTGATAAGCAACGCAACGCCGCGCGTAACACTAAGCATTCCAAGCGTGCTGATGAAGGATGGCAAACGGCCGTAGGTGGACAACAGGCCATTCACCGCGCCCGCAGTCCCACCAATAATCAACCCTGCACCAATCGCTGGCAGAAGTGTCCAGCCGGCAATGATCAACATGCCTGTACAAAGTCCGGCAAGCGCATATGTCGAGCCGACGGATAAATCAACTTCGCCCGTGATCAGGATAAACGTCATGCCAGTGGCCATAATACCGATGAGGGAAACCTGTCGCCCCACGTTTAACAAATTGGTGACACTCAAAAATACCGGACTGGCAATACTCAGATAAACGCACATGATCAGCAGCGCAGTAAATACTCCCGCTTCTCTGAGTGAAAATATTCGGCGAAGTCGCCCGAAACGCCCTCTAATTGTATTTGCCGCCTCTGTTGCGGGTGTTGTTACTTGCGTTGTCAAAATAAGATTGATCCTTTTGATGGTCGCCAATCACGGACAAATTGTGTTTCCGTGATTGGCTGAAGTTATGGGATCTATTACGTCGGGACAGACAAGGTTAACGCTTCTGCGCGCCTTAGCAGTGTTTCGGCAATGGCCGTGATCGCCATGCGCTGCGAGTCGGTAGCAGATGCGATCACGTTGCTCACCAGCGCGTTGCACTGCTCCTTGAGTAAGTTGTATTCCGGCAGATCGGGGCGCAGTTCAGAAATGCGCGTCAGCCAGTGTGCGCCATAATTTGCGTGTATCGTCTCGTCTGCCCAATCGAATTCCATATCGTGCTGGCTGGTGGCGTCGTTCATCTCTGAAAAGGCGCGCGCACGCACGGATTTTTTGCCGATATTTTTTGTCTCGAAGTACGCCAACATGCCCATCAGGTATAAAACGTCTTTCCCACTGGCACTGTCATAGATATAAGTGCCCAGTGGAATTTCGCTTGGCTTGAAGCCCCATTTCATAAGACGATCATAACCCATGCGGGCGTGCCGACTTTCGTCATAGCACCAACGTGCACCCTGATAAATGAACTCCCAACCGAGTAGTTCGGCAAAACCATATATCGCTGCGCCTGCCGCGTCTACAGCCCATACTTCGTTAATATGGCTCACTGCGCTCCGAAGTTGCAAGCTCATGCCTTCCCCATATGGGTAGTTTGGCACAATCACATCCGGCCAATAAAACTGACACTGCACAAAACGCAGATCGCGTGCAGGTGCATTGGGTAATGCAAATGGTGTACTGTGGGAAAGGGTACTGGTATCAATGGGTGGAATAGCTTCTTCAAGGGTAATACCGCCTATTTGCTCCCATCGAACACGCAGAGCTTCAAGCCATGCCTTTGCCGTTTTCAGCGTCAGGCTATCTGCCTCAGCTGCCATATTTTCAGTGAATTGCTTCAAGAGGTCAATCTGAGCTTCTTTATCCTCAATCGCAGCACGAATGAAACGAAGTGTTGGACCATCGGCAATATCATCAGCTTCGTCCAGATAGCGCTGGTAGGCTTTGAGTAAAGCTGGCTTGAAAACTTCTGCTAAAGATAGAATCAAGGCTTCCGGTGACGGTGCGTTAATCGCTTGTGAGACCAAGCTCATCAGCCCTGTGTCATCACCAATGTTCATCAGGCGGCTAGGATAGTGCAGCTCAAAAACACGCTCACGCAGCGCATTTGCGGTCAGTGCATCTTCCCAGGCCATTTTTGGCAGCAGCGTCTTGACATCGAACTGGCCAATTTTCGCCAGCCATGCACTTTGGCTGACAACCAGTGATTGCTCTACGAAGAAGAAACGCTTTAGAACACTAGCTGTATCTAATCGCATCCGTTTTGAGCGCGGGTTGCCACCGGAAAGGGGCTTTTGCGTTTGCATAAACGTAAATTCTCCATTTGATAGGGAAGCTGTCTTTGAATAATGAGTGCATCTCGCGTCAATAATGTTATATGATATATAAGGTTGTCTACAGTTGTATGTATATCTCTAAATATATCTGGAAATAATTTTTTGTCAAGTGCAATTTTGAACATTGCTCAAAATTGCACTTTCTGTATTCAAATTAGAGAGTGTTAAAGGGAAACTATTTAGAAGCTATTCCGATTTACCCAGCTTTTGAGGTTGTTTTAGATCACCCACCATAGCTAAATTTTTGATACCTTTGCAGGCTCTCAAAAGGGCGAACGGTGATTTTGCGAATATTCTTACAGCTTCTTACTGAAGCGAGTCAACGGGGAGATCAACGTACTCTCGTGCGCCACTCAGGAGTTGAGCGCTGCCACGTTTGACAATCGCTGAAAGCCGGAAGCGATCCCCGCGCATCCAAATGTCAGAAAGCTCAATTGGGGATCGATTCTGCAAATAGGTGACCTGCTCGATATACATCACCGGCGAACCAGGTTCGATAGCAAGCAGTTGCGCTGTTTTTTCATCGGCTAATTGTGCCTGAAAACTACGCTGCCCCCAACTTAATGGCATGTTGAACTGCTTTTCAAGGGTTTCAAATAATCCCTGGCGTGTGAAGTCGATGCGTGTAATTTGCGGGAACTGCTGGTGAAAGACATAGTTTTTGATGAGCGCGAGAGGTTCCTGACGCACGGTACGCACTCGATTCAGGAAGAAGATAGGTGACTCTGCCGGTATAGATAGCAATGATGCAATTCTTTGCGGTGCAGCGATCTCTGCTTGCTCAATAACCACAGTTTCAAACGGGATTCCTTTCCTGATCAAATCTTCGGAAAAAGTGACCAGGTCTTCGGCTAAGGGTTGTTCCAGCGTTCGGGAAGAAACGAAAGTGCCGCGTCCATGAATAGTGACCAACAACCCCTCGCTAATGAGATCTGCAATTGCTTTGCGCAACGTACCCCGGTTAACATGGAGTTCTTCAATCATGTCGAGTTCAGATTTCAATCGGTAATGCTCAGGCCATATGCCGGAGCTGATCTGCTGACGTATCCATTCGCGTATTTGTTGATAAAGAGGTTCGGGGATATTGCGATCAATCTTGAGGGACATTTCTGATTACCTGAATGGCACTGTTTTATGCAAATTGATGATTGTCCGTAGCTGTCTGCATAACCTCTACGTGATTAAAGCATACTCAGTTTAAGATAGTCTGCCAACCCTTCTCGGCGATATCCAAAATGGGAGTTTCGCCGCTGCTCAATCCAACCATGAGTAACGCACCGTCCCCAAATTCATCCAGTATGGTTAGAGTCATTGCACCCTGCCAAACGGTCGACTCTAAATGTTTTATTAACCATGAATACCCGTGATCATACGATCTAAGAAGTTTATCATCCGCCAGTATGAAAAGGTCAGCGTCACTCAGCGCAATCGAATTTATCGTCATCGGAAGCAGATCACGGCCAACGGAAAACCAGTTTTGGCCGCGATCTGTGGAGTGATACAAACCAGCAGCCTCGGTACCAGCATATAGCTTGTTGTCTACGGTAAAGCCTGTAGAAATGGCAAGGCTGATAACAGGTGCCGCCTCCATTGGGAAATCGACTTCGCGCCAAGCACGGCCACCATTTGTGCTGCAAAAAATGCCGCTATCTGTCCCTGCAAATATTGTCTCATCATGGGCGAAATCTGGCGAAATCGCCATTGCAATAATATTCAAGTCGAGCAGTCCAAAATTACACAGCTGCCAGTATCGGCCTCGATCAGTTGACCGAAAAACGCCGTCTTCAAGCGTGCCAGCCAGTAGTGTGCCATCCAACGCAAAACAAGGTGAAATAACCAACGTTGATACCATAGGTGGTGGTGTTGGTAAACTAGCTGTCTGCCAACTCTGCCCCGCATCGCTTGACCGTAAAATGCCCCCATAAACCCCGGCAAACACACAGCGATCTGAGGCGAAATCGGGTGAAACAGCTAATGCCATTGTGCTAAGCGGATCGGTCAGGTGAAGAGACGCATAAGCAGGTTGCCAATCCTGTCCACCGTTATCAGAGCGATACAACCCGGATTGGCGGGCGACAAAGCATATACTATCCTGAGCAAAGGCCGGCGATGCTCTCAGCGCATAAACGGGGTCTTCCATGCTACGTTACCGTCCTATAGTCATTCAGTTAGGGATTCATCAACGCCTGAACGGGATGTCGAGTATGAACGAGTGCATTAATGGTCAAGGCCAGGGCAGCCTGAGTGATTGCACCCTGAACGGCGGATTTCTGCACCGCTGCCACGTCCCATATTCCCGCCTGCCCCACATCAACCGTTTGCCCGATTCGAGCATCGAATCCAGCGCATTGGCCTATGCGTTCAATCTCAGCCATAATGGGTGCCGCTTCATAACCAGCATTGACAATAATGGTTCGCATCGGTGCTTCTACCGCGCGCATCAAAATTCGGTAGGCGGCGCGCTCATCGAGATCAGCACTCTGTGCAAGTTTGGCATCCAGTACGGATTTCAGGCTGAACAGTGCTGCACCGCTGCCGGGTAACAAACCTTCCATCAGTGCGCCTCGAAGCGACTCGGCGCTCCGTTCAGCAACTGTTTTTCGCGCAGTAATTTCGTTTTGATTGGCACCACCGATCCAAAGTGTTGCTGAACCGCCTAGCAGCTTACCGATTCTGATCTGAAGCCTGCGGCGTTCCTCCTGAGCGGTGGCATTTCTGGCTCTTGTTCGCAGACCACCGATATGCGTTCGGAGTTCGCGTGGATTGCCTTTTCCTGCCTTCAGGCCAAAGAAGGAACGATCAGCCCAAACTTGCCGCATAAAACCGAGATGGACGGGCTGCACCGAATTCAGCATCATTCCTGCGGCGCTGAAAAAGGGTTGCCCTCCTGTTAGCATGGCGAGGTCTTCCATTGCCTCAGCCTGATCGATACTGTTTTCACCGGGGGTCTGGACTGCAATCGCACGAAACACCCCCGGCTTATAATTCGCCAGAAGCAAGCTGAGTGCGCGATCCGACAGTGAGCGGGCGACAATAACCAGAGAGCGAACACCTGCCTGAAACGCCGTTTGAAGTACCGGAATAAGTTGCGCTGGGTCGTCAATTGTCAGATCGCTGATCAGGACAGCGGCATCTTCCAAGCGGGCTAAGCTTCGCTCCTGATCGCTCTGATCGGTTAAAAAGTGGCGCGAGAGTACCCCACCTGACCAGTACATGCCTTCGACGTATTCGCGTTCCAGATCGCGCCCTGAGCCAGAGCGAATCTCCAAGCGCCCAAATTCTCCGATAACATCAAAAATCTCGCCCAACAGAGTTGCTAACGGCGGATCGTAGCAGATCGATTCAGCAATTTGAGCCAGCAGCAATCTGCCTTGTGCTGGCACAGTTCGGCGCGTCAATTCGTTCAGGATGAGCTGCGCCCCCTCGTCCAAATAACCACGCAATCGCATCGGATCGCCGCCAGACGCAAGGTGACGTAATCCCTCGTTCAAAACAGTTTGGAATATTACTGCTGCTGTCGTCGTACCGTCCCCGGATGTTGCATACAAGCGCCATAAAAAACTGCGGATCAACATCGCTCCCATATTTTCATCAGGGTCAGGAAGTTCGATGATGCGCCGTGCGATTACGCCCCCGTTATCAAGCAGTTCAGGCATTCTACCGGGGAGTGATGAGCTAACTGCCACAAAACGCGGGCATGGTCCCAGCGTAGGACGAATAGCGTCCACAATCTGATTCACACCGCGTTGAATAGCAAGCTGAGCCGCTGAGTCAAAAATAATCGGTTGCATTAGTTAAGCCTTGACCGCGCCCGCAGTGAGGCCGCTAATAAGGTAACGCTGTAAAAACAGGAAGAAGATCAGCGAAGGGACGATGATTAAAACAGCCATCGCCATAATGTTGCCCCAGGCAACAGTTCCACCCATGCCCACAAAGAAGTTGATGCCAACCGACATCGGGTACATGGACGGATCTTTCATCATCGTCAGCGCAAACATAAATTCCTGCCAGGCGCTGGTAAAAGAAAACAGCGCAACAGAGGTTATCCCTGGTGCGGCCATCGGCAGAAATACTCGTCGGATTGCGCCGACACGACTGCATCCATCGATCATAGCCGCTTCTTCGAGGTCTTTAGGAACAGTATCGAAATAGCCTTTGAGCATCCAAACACAGAACGGCAGCACCGCAATCGTATTAGCCATGATCAAGCCGAAATAACTGTTGATCAAGTGAAGCTGCGTAAACAAAACGAAGAGTGGAATTAGCGTAACGACACCTGGAATCATCTGCCCGGTGATGAGCCATACACCGATAGAGCGTCGATAACGAAAGTTGAAGCGAGAGAGGGCATAAGCCCCTAGGGTAGTCAGTAGAATTGCCAGCAGCATTGTTCCACAAGCAATAATGACGCTGTTCAAAAAGAAACGGAGCGCAGGTGTTTGAGTCAGTATATATTGATAATTGGCAAGGGTTGGATGGTTCGGGATCAGCGTCGGCGTTATGGTAAAGACTTCATCGCGCGTCTTGAAGGATGTGGATACGATCCACAAGAATGGACCTGCCGTGAAGATACTGATCAGTATGAGCCAGCCGTAAGAAAACAGGGTACCAGGCAACTTTTGTAAGGTGCGTTGCAACCGAAGCTGATTTGTACGGTTTATTAGCGGTCTGGAAACAATGGATTGGGTTGGTTTAACGACATGATCAATCACGATGAGTTCTCCTACGTAGCGGCTTCGCTGCTAAGTAGCGTTCGGCGAACGTAAATAGAAATTGGCACGGCAAGAATAATCAGCATGATAATCCCAATCGCGGCTGCGTAAGCAAATTGAAAGTAGCGAAAACCCGCTTGATAGGCCATCAACGATAGCAACATTGTATGATTGCCCGGCCCGCCTTGTGTCAACGCATAAACGCTGTCAAACTGGTTGAATGTCCAGGCGGAGCTGAACAGCAGCGCGATAATGCCCACGCGATTAAGCAATGGGATGGTAATAAATCTCAGTTGCTGCCAAGCGTTGGCTCCATCAATGCCCGAAGCTTCATAGAGTTCATCCGGCACTGCTTGCAACCCGGCCAGCAGCATTACCACCATAAACGGGAATAGTTTCCAGATCGCCATACCCATTGCCGCAGGCAATGCCAGATTCTTATCAGCTAGCCAAGCGATTTTGTGATCGATCAAACCGAGTTGCTGCAAAAGAAAGCTCAGCGGGCTGAAATTTGCATCGTAAATCCAGCCCCAGACACGTCCCGCTACGACTGGCGGACAAACCCAGGGGATTAGAACAATCGCTCGGAAGAAGGCACGGAAACGGAGCGGACGGTTTAGAACGAGCGCGGTTATAAGACCAAGTACATAGGTGCTGATCATAACACCGCTAGTCCAGGCAACCGTATTGCGAACTGCTACCCAGAACAAATCATCGCCTGTCAACAGCGTGGAAAAGTTGGTCAATCCCTTAAACGAAAGATCTTTGTTGTAGGAATCATAGGTTGTAAAACTAAGCCACAATGCATTTAGAAATGGATAAAGCGTCAATAGCAACAGTGGAATCAGCGTTGGCAGCAAAAAATAGAAAGGGGTGGCCTGACGACTACGCCAAAAGGATACAGGTTTCATCGGATAAAAATTGTTCCCTCTTTTGATTTTCCCGATTTTCCACATCGACCGGACTTGCATGGAGTGCCTATATAACAGGCACTCCGTTCTTGGTAAGGATATTTATTTGGGTGCGTATTTCGCCAGCAGTTTTTCACCATCGGCAGTCGATTTCGAAATGAAGTCATCCAACGACAGGTCTTTTTGTAAGAAGCGTTGAATGTTCGGTCCCAACACTTTATCATCGAACTCAGGCCAGGCTGGATGCTTCGGATAGGCCTTGGAGTTTTGTACCTCTGCTTTTGCCAGATGCCAATCGTTTTCGGTGGTATCGAACTGGGGGTCAGCAAGTGCTGATTTACGAGTCGGGAACAGCCAATCACCCAGGGCACCAGCGATCTGGTTGTCTTTGTTCGCCATCCACTGCATCACTTTCCAGGCAGCGTCCATTGTGCCACGCTCTTTGGAGGCACTTGCCAGCCCCCAGGTTTGTGTTTGATCCGTCTGGGCAGAACGCTTGAGATGTGGAAGTGCGATCATTCGCCATTGAAACTTCGGTTTTGCTTCAATCAACACACGGCGTGCCCAGCAGCCAGTTTGAAGCATCGATGACGTTCCAACAGCAAACGCTGCGGGCAAATCGGCCTCACCGCTGCTCAGTGACGCTTCCGAGGTGATATGATATTTCCAGAGCATATCATACCATAGCTGAAGTGCCGGACGCGCCGGTTCGAGATCGATTTTCCACTGACCGCCGACTTCAGTCATAACCTCGGCTCCAGTCTGCCACATCCAAGCGATCAGGTCTTCAGTAGTCTGGGTAGCACTCAGGTTGGCGGCCAGTCCCGTATAATTCGGCGGGTCAGTTAGCTTTTGAGCTGCTGTGATAAATTCGTCCCACGTCCAGCCGTTTTCCGGAATTGGAATGCCTTTTTCCTTGAAACGATCCGCATTCACGTATAATACGCCTACCTCCCATGAAAACGGTAGTGAATAAATTTTGTGATCGAAAGGCGCGGTTGCATCATCTAAAGCTCTCGGATGGGTGTCCGTTTTAAGATCTGAACCCTCGATTAGAGCCGTCAGATCAGCATAGCCACCCTGTATGCCGTACTGAATTGCCCAGGGTGCAATACCATGCATAATTTCTGGTGCAACACCACCTGCCAGGGACGTTGTGATAAAATCTTGCGCTTTGCCCCAATCACCTTGAACGTACTCTGCCTTGATGTCTGGGTTTGCCTTGTTAAATGCATCCAGCCCGGCCTGTTGAGCAGCGACGCAGCCGGGCTGCCACGCATTGGTATAAAACTGAACTTTTTTGACCTCAGCAGTAGCGGCACGTGCGCTTGGAGGTGTTTCAAAATGAGTCAGGATGGGCGCTGCTCCAGCGGCAGCAGCGAGTGTGCCAGCACGTCGCAGAAACTCACGGCGTGAGAGCGGCTTAGTATCTTTCGATGAATTTTTCATATGCTTAGTCCTCTTTTCGTGTAAATAACCGAAATTTTAGTTAAAGGCCCAACCGCACCCTTTTTTCAGCGGTAGACCATCAAACCCGATGATACAAACCAAAACCATCAATATCATCAAAAACCAATCAACAGATATACGGTTGTTTCTACAGGTATACAGATGTATATTCATCATTCTAGCACGTTAGATTTCTTTGTCAAGGAAAATGGGATCTTTCGTCAGGGCGATTGCATCTAACTGAGGGTTGACAATCGGGTAAACTTAGGCTGCAGGAGATACTGCCATGACCCTCAACAACCCAACAAGTCTATTTGAGCATTTTCAGGAGGTGGAAGACCCACGAGTGGAGCGCACGAAAGACCATGCGTTGCTCGATATTATCACGATTGCGGTGTGCGCCGTCATTTGTGGTGCCGATGATTGGGTGGATAGTGAGGCGTGGGGGAATGAGAAACTGGTCTGGTTGCGCCAATTGCTGAGCTTGCCGAAGGGCATTCCATCGCACGACAGGTTTGGACGGGTGTTCAGCCGTATCGATGCTGAGGCGTTCCAGGCGGCATTTTTGGGATGGGTGCAGGCGGCCTTCGCGGTGAGTGAGGGGCAGGTGCTGGCGATGGACGGCCAGCAGTTGCGTCGGTCGCACGACAAAGGAGCTGGAAAAGCGGCTATTTATAGGGTCAGCGCGGGGGCTACTGGTACGCATCTGACGCTTGGGCAGCGCACAGTCGAGCACAAATCGAATGAAATGACGGCTATTCCAAAGTTGTTGGAAGTATTAAGCCTCAAAGGCTGCAGCGTGACCATCGACGCGATGGGTTGTCAAAAAGGGGTCGCCCAAACAATTCTTGACCAACAGGCGGAGTATGTGCTGTCGCTCAAGGAAAATCAGGCACATTTGTATCAGGATACAGTCGATTTGTTTACCCACTGTGAGCAAACGCCATCGCACCCATTCGCCATGGACTATGCAAAAACCACTGAGAAGGGACACGGGCGTATCAACATCCGCCACTGTTGGACGATGAGCGACCCATACCAGTTCCCTAACTTTCGCACTGCTGAGCAATGGCCGGGTTTGCTTACCCTGCTCAAAGTCCGCCGCGAGCGCCATCTCAACGATACGCTCAGTAGCGAGGATTCTTATTATATTTCTTCATTGCCCAAGCCGGCGCAGCCCTTACTGGAGGCCATTCGCGCCCACTGGCAAATTGAAAACGCCCTCCATTGGCTGCTCGATGTCGCTTTCCGTGAGGATGAGCAGCGTTCGCGCGTCGGCAACAGCCCCCAAAATTTCGCTGTCTTGCGCCATATTGCCCTTAATCTGCTTAAACAGGAAACCTCTGCCAAACAGGGCTTAAAAGGCAAACGCCTCAGAGCTGGGTGGAGCGAAGCCTACTTGCTTAAAGTCCTTGGAATTTAGATGCAATTGCCCTGCGGAATCTGTAAGCGGATGCAAGGTTAGTTATTCATAATTCATGTTTACGATAGTGCTCTCAGCGGTGAAAACGGACGCGTGATGGGCCATTATTGCGTCTCAGAAAGGAACCTTTCTCGAGACAAGCGGTCTGCTCTCTCCAAATACTTTAATTACCCATCCTTGATTGTCTCAAATCTTATCTCATAATCAACATCTCAAAACTTTAGCTCTATGATGGAAATTCGGTGACAGACCTTAAAAATTGAAGACCAATGCAAAAATAGCCCTTGCGTAGCGGATGTACGATGACAAAAGTAATTCTAGTCAAGAAATTTGTACATCCTTGGTATCTCGCGTGCAATCTTGTACCAATATGCGAAAAAGTCAGAGCGTGTTTTGAAAGTTCAGGGTCGGGCAATTCGGCGAACCATCAGGAGCGACATCGCCAAATAAATCATACTTTCGCTGGTTTCTGGATAAAATTCGTAATCCTTGCTTAAACGGCGATAACGACCAAGCCAGGCAAAGGTACGCTCAACGACCCAACGCCTAGGAAGCAGCTGAAATCCCTTGACGTCATCCGTCCGTTTAATAATCTGTATGGCAAATCCCCAACAGGTGCGCGCTTGCTTGACCAGTTTGCCAGCGTGGTTCTGTCGCAAAAACGGAAATGATAGGATAAAGTCAGATCTGCGACTGAGGATCAGGCGAGGCGGATACGACTATCGAACCCCCAACCATTTTCAAAGGGCGACATTTTCAGGCCGAAATCATCGTGCTGTGTGTGCGTTGGTACTTGCGCTATAGCCTGAGCTACCGGGATTTGGAAGAAATGATGGCGGAGCGCGGCTTGAAGGTCGATCACAGCACGATTGCACGGTGGGTCTTGGCCTACGCGCCGGAACTGGAAAAGCGTGTCAAGCCGCAGTTGAAGCCGACCAATGACTCGTGGAAAGTGGACGAGACGTCTATCAAGGTCAGAGGCGAATGGCTGTACCAGTATCGGGCTGTGGATAGCGACGGGCAAACGATTGAGTTCTTCTTCAGCGCCAAACGAGACGCGGCGGCAGCCCAAGCCTTCTTTGAAAAAGCACTCGGTGCCCCGCATACCGTCACGCCGCGGGTGATCAACGTCGATAAGAACGCCGCCTACCCCAAAGCCCTGGATACGCTCAAAACCAACCAGCAACTACCGACAGCTTGCGAGTTGCGCCAGGTCAAATACCTCAACAACTTGATCGAGCAAGATCACCGCTTCATCAAACGCCGCACCAGGCCTGGCTTGGGGTTCTTTTCCTTTGACACGGCACAACGCACGCTGGCAGGCTACGAGACGATGAATATGATCCGAAAAGGGCAGATGAAAGGAGCGAAAAAGGGCGATATTCTCGCCCAGGTCGAGCTGATCAATCGCCTGTTTGGCATCGCTGCCTAACTTTCCTAATTCCTGAACTCAATCCGACTCTTTTCCAAAACCATCGGATTTTTGCGACAGAACCTGTCTACATGCGAAATGCCCGCATTATTGACGAGCACGTCGAGGCGGCCAAATTCGTTGCGGATGCGCTCCGCTGCGGCGGTAATGGAGGTTTGATCGGTAACGTCGAGCTGCACGGCGTGGGCTTCCGCTCCGATGCTTTTCGCGGCTGTTTCCCCCTTCTCGAAGTTACGCGACCCGACGAGCACGGTGAACCCGTGCGTCGCGAGATCTTTCGCGATTTGAAGACCGATTCCTTGGTTGGCCCCGGTGATCAGGGCGACGGGTTTGTCCTGCATGGTATTCTCCTCTTTTGCATCGAACTATGGTCAACAGGGCTATAATGTGTTAGTATAATCGAAGTGGAACCATATTCCATATTATATGGAACTCTGTTCCGTTTGTCAAGTAGACATGTGATGAACAGTAAACCGGAAGATACAGGTACTGGGTTGAAGCCTCAAATCAGCATGGATCGGCATGTGCGTGCCGACGCTCAGCGTAACATCGACGCGCTGCTTCAGGCGGCCCTCTCGGTCTTCGCGAATTCTGGTGTGGATGCTCCAGTCCGCGAGATCGCCGAGAAGGCCGGAGTCGGCATTGGCACCGTTTATCGCCATTTTCCGCAGCGCGCCGATCTCGTCGCGGCGGTTTTCCGTCGCGAAATCGATGCCTGCGCAGACTCTGCACCAATCCTGGCTGCCGAATACGCTCCCGCCGAGGCACTATCAAAATGGATGCAGCGCTACGCGGCCTTTATTGCTACCAAACGCGGGTTGGCCTCGGCACTGCACTCTGGAAACCCGGCCTTCGATCCCTTGCCAGCCTACTTCCAACAGCGACTTCTGCCCGCGTTTCGAACCTTGCTAGACGCAGCAGTCACAGCGGGTGAGGTGCGCGCTGATGTCGATGCGGACGACTTGCTGAGTGCGGTTGCGAACCTCTCCAAGCAGGCCGACGATGATTCGCCCAACCATGCGCAACGCATGGTCGCCCTGCTCGTTGACGGGCTGCGCTACGGCGCGAAAGGCACTTGAGTCCCTACAAACCGTATGCATTCCGTTATGGCATAAAGCCAATTTCCTGATGACGAGCCGACGCTAATCGGTTCATTTAGAGCCATGCGACATTTTCGGATAATCTGAAGTGGCTTCACGCTTTCGATGGCATAGGCGTTCCGTACCCGAGTGCCGCGAGATAGCCATAAAACGCAAAACGGTAAAACCAACTTGACATTTGTTTAGGCGTCGCGCGCTGATCGCTCTCCAACCACCAGATAATGGTACCGAGCAAGACATGGGCAAGTTGGATAGCAGGTAGTTCTGGAGGCATGGCGGGATCAATCGTTTGGTCGGGTTCTAGCTCTGCTCGCCATATGCTCTCTAGCTCAAGCACGATTTTTACCGTGTAATCACTTATCCTCGCCGCAAACCACGAACTCCCGTTTTTCCCCAGCATTGCTCGATAGAGCCGAGCGTTTTCAGCGAAATGCTCAAAGACCTGTAGCCAGATTTCGGGTGGGTTTTCCATCGCTTGCTGACCATTTTGCTTTTGGAAAGGCTTCATGTTTTCCACCAGACGATTTGTTGCGTCTTCAAAGATTTTCGCCACCAAATCGTATTTATCCTGATAATGGCGATAGAACGTAGTGCGGTTGATCATGGCTCGTTCAGAAATATCGCCGACCGTGATAGCGTCAAAGCCTTTTTCCATGATCAATTCAATCATCGCTTCTTGCAAGAATTTATGGGTGCGCCGAACGCGCAAATCGGTCTGTTCTTCGTGCGACATTTTTCTCCTTATGTTGCATAAGTAACAAAAGCCAAGAAGTGACGCTTGCTCCACATTCCCGTGCAGCCTAAAATGTGTATTGTAACAAGTTGATGGTTTTGCAACAACTCGTTGCTATGCCAGACAGGAAAGAGGAATTTCCATGAAAGTTTTCGTCACCGGCGCAAGTGGATACATCGGATCGGTGGTTGTCCACGAACTTCTCGGAGCAGGTCATCAGGTTGTCGGACTAGCCCGCTCGGACGCTTCAGCAGTAGCGTTGACGGCGGCTGGTGCGGCGGTACATCGCGGCGACCTTAAAGACCTCGACAGTCTGCGGAGCGGTGCGCTCGCTGCGGACGGTGTTATCCACTTGGCCTATATACACGATTTTTTGGATATTGCGTCTGCGGGCGCGATCGACTTTCGTGCCGTCGAAACGATCACGGCGGCGCTCGAAGGCAGTGGTAAACCGTTCGTGGGCACCTCCGGGACGCTCATTTTGGGGTTGCTGGGACGCCTTGGCACGGAAGAGGATGTTTTGCCGGAAGGGCACCGCCGAGTTGACTCCGAGAACCTGACTGTGTCGATGGGGCAGCGCGGCGTGCGATCTTCGGTCATACGGCTCGCACCAACGGTGCATGGCGATGACGATAAGCACGGCTTCCTCGTGAGTTTGATAGAGATCGCCCGCGCGAAGGGTGTATCGGCCTACGTCGGCGACGGATCGAACCGCTGGCCTGCCGTGCATCAGAGTGATGCGGCGCGGCTGTTCCGGTTGGCTGTGGAGTCCGCTCCGGCTGGCTCGCGGCTGCACGGCGCGGGCGAGCAGGGCATACCCTTCCGCGACATCGCAGCAGCCATCGGTCGTCAATTGAAGCTGCCAGTAGTCAGCATCACTCCAGAGGAAGCAGGTGCCCATTTTACCTGGCTTGCCAACTTCGTGGTGGTTGACAATCCGACATCGAGCGCACTGACTCGGCAGCGCCTGGGATGGCAGCCAGAGGGTACTGGACTAATCGCGGACATCGAACAAGGTCACTATTTCACTAACGAGCTGTAATTCCGGGCAGGGTGGTCGAACCCGTGCAACGACACAATGTGACGGCGTGTTGGGTGAAAACCTCCTTGCTATTTCGAATGATCATCCTTTCAAATGCCTTGCTATAGGAGAAATTGTATGACCCATTGGACGATGAACGATATGCCCGATTTGCGTGGTCGGGTCGCGCTAGTGACAGGTGCGAATAGAGGTCTTGGTTTGGAGACCACGCGCGCGTTGGCTGCGCATGGTGCCCATGTGATCATGGCCGTTCGGGACTTGAAGCAGGGGCAGCGAGCTGAGGCTGAAATCAAGCAAACGGTGACCGGTGCATCACTGGCGCTAGGTTCATTGGACCTATCCTCATTAGCTTCAGTGCGGGAGTTTGCTTCACAGGTTTTGGAGACACACGATCGACTTGATTTGCTGTTGAGTAATGCTGGCATTATGGCTATTCCACGGCAGGAAACATCAGATGGCTTTGAAATGCAGCTTGGGACGAACCATTTTGGGCATTTTGCGAGGAGTTGACCGGGGTGACGTATAACCTGGTTGCTTTAACTCGCACCTCGTCACCTTAGCTGAATTGATACAGCACGAAATTGGTCAAGCGCGAAAGTTTGGTTGCGCCAAACCCCAGTGTTTTGACCGCCTCGGTAATTTGTTCCGCACGTAGACGGTGCGCGAGCGGTGGCCCGAAATCTTCCGCTTGATAGACCCACTCCAAGACGGCAACCTGAGTTTGCGCCAGATGGTGCGCTTCGCGCAGCGCATTGGTTACGTCGTCAGCCTCGTGCAGCACCAGTCCCATGAACACCAAATCGAATTGTTTGTCTGCAAGCGGAACATGCTCCATGTGCGCGATCTGAAACTCGCCTGTCGGCACGAATTGCCGCGCGACCTCTAACATATCCTCGCGCAGATCGATTCCGGTCACCCGGCAGCCATGTTTGGCGAATGCTTCCGCAAACAACCCGCTGCCCGTCCCGATGTCTAAAACGCTTTGGATCCGTCCATCGCTCAGGCAGGCGGTCACGACTCGTTCAATTTCAAGCATCGCCACGCGCTGCTCAGAGCGCAGCATGGCAATCTGGCCTGCAAAACGCCGGTCATGATCGGTGCGTGCGGAATGCGTGGGTTCGGAATGGGCTGAGTGTGTGCGGTGTGCGTCGTTATTCGTCATAAGTTATGATCCTTTCTAGGGTGGGTGTTGAGAAATACGGTCATGATCAGGGTGACTTCTTCCTGCAACTCGCGCCGATCTTGCGTGCAGCGGGCGCTCACCTGCAAACCGTACCGAGTTGTGATCAGGAAGCGAGCCAGTGTACGTGCCGGAGTTGTAGTGGTCAATTCGCCGTGCTTCTGACCGCGCGTGATCACTTCCATGAACAAGGCTTCCCAAAAAGCGGTATTTGCCTCGATGATGCGGGCAACTTCCGGATCGCGCGTGCCAAACTCGATAATGGTGTTATTCATGAAACAGCCGCGATGCAGCAGGTCGGTTACCGCATCATCAATCATCTCCATCAACAAGCCCTCGATGAATTGTCGGACAGACGACATTGGCCGCCAAACGATGCATACAGACTGCCGACATGCAAGCCCATATGCGCCAACAGGTCGTGGATCGAAGTCGCTTCGTAACCTTTGTACCAAAAAAGCTGCATGGCACACTCCAAAGCGATTTCCTCATCGAACTGTTTTGACTTTGGCATAAGAGAGTGACTCTACCCCTTGAGTGATGAACTAGACAACACCGCATCTGTGAGGACTGATGCACCATCCCGTTTTGCCGCGTTGCGCACGGCGGACATGGCAACCAGCACAGCGATCACTGCCAAGCCTAACGCGGCGATACCTGCCCCAACGTACATGATCGGCAGTCCCAACGCCACACTCAACGGTTGACTGACGAACGGTGAGATGAATTGTCCCAGGAATATCGATGCTGTCAACCCGCTCAAAGCACGAGCACGGCGTGATGCAGGCGAAATCTCGATAATCCACAGCGTCAGGCTCGGCAGAATGAAGCCCTGACCGATCCCGGTCAGGAATGAGCCGAACACAATCGCTGGAAAGCTGCTGCCTGTGCCAATGATGATCAAGCCCGCACCCAACCCGAAATATGCTGCCGCGATCCGCCCCCAACGCCCGACAAGGCGGCTCAAGGTCGGGTTTAGCAGCGCGACAAGGCCCGTGCAGGTCAGTGCGGCGGCTACGGCTAAGCCACTCTGAGACGAGGATGTGCCGGCAAGCGCCGCCAAACGGAACGGGAGTTGCAACGGCACGAAAAAGAACAGCAGCATTGCCAGCGCCATGATGCCATAAATCACGAACAGGGTTGCGATTGGCAGCGTTTGTTCGACAGCACGTTCGGTTACGCTCGTTTCAGGCTTGCTTACGGGTGGCGTGCGCAACTGACGATCTGGCTCATGAATCGTGACGATGACGCTCATTGCAACGATTAAACCGACGAGGTAGATCAGAAACGGCAGGTGCCACGATGTTTCAGCCAGGACGCCGCTCAACAAGAGGGCTGATGCTCCTGAAAAGTTCATGATGGCTGCTTGAATGCCCGTCAGCCGGGATCGCTCCACGCCTGTATAATAGTCGCCAATCAGCGCCGACGCGCCCGTCATCGTGATGGCGACCGTCAAACCGAGAATCGCACGACTAGCAAGCAGCAATGTCAAGTCTTCCAAAACGTATCCGGCAGCGCCGACCGTGCCGTAAATCAACGTTGCGGCAATCAGCAGCCGCTTACGCCCGAAACGATCCAGCAGAACCCCGGCAAATGGTGAACCGATGACGATGAACAACGCAAGAATGCTGATGATCAGACGGATCAACACATCGGCGTTTGGTTCGCTGCTGAATCGAACGCGCAACCCCGGCAGCGCAGGCGACAGCGTGATCGACGCAATCACCGTGAGTGCGCTGACCGCGACCAACGTTGCTTTGACAAACCTTTGTGGTGGGCGTCCCTGTTGTGAAATCATGTGTGCCACCTTAAACTTCCAGCCAACCGCCATCGACCACGAGTTCCGCGCCCAAAACGTAGGATGCGTCATCGCTTGCCAGGAAAGCGACGGCTTTAGCGACTTCTTCAGGCTTGCCAAAGCGCTGCATCGGAATTTGTGCGGCGATGCCGGATGCCATCGCTTGCAAGCCATCCTGCGTCAAGCCGAGCTTGCCATAGATGGGCGTATCGATAGCGCCCGGACTGACCGCATTGATGCGAATGCCTTGCTGCACCAGCTCGGCGGCAAGCGTGCGAACAATGGAGCGCAGCGCGGCTTTGGACGCGGAGTACACGCTCATTCCAGGCATACCCATTTCATCCAGGCAGGTTGTGTTCACGACAATACTCCCCCCAGCGGACATCAACGGTACAGCTTTCTGAATGGTAAAAAACGCGCCCTTGAAGTTGATCCCCATTTGTCCGTCTAAATGGGCTTCATCGACCGACAGCAGCGGCGCAATCCGGGTGACGCCAGCGTTGGCAAATAACACATCCAAACGCCCATAGCGCGCTTGAATTTGTGCGTACATCGCCTCGATGTCTGATACGATAGACACATTGGCGCGGATGCCTAACACGCCACCCAAACTTTGCGTGGCTGCGGTTAAGCGACCGTCATCCTGCCCGGAGATGATCACCTGCGCACCCTCTTGTTTGAAGTGCTGTGCGGCAGCCAACCCAATGCCCGACGTACCGCCCGTGACCAGAACGATTTTGTCTTCAAAACGCAGCATCGAAATACCCTTTTGTGTGACTTCTTGAACATTCGCTCAAAATAATAATGTGTGCGGCCAAAAGCATGAATACCGAGCTGCTTATAGCAGCCATCAAGTCTGCTTATGAAACAATGTTCGGTACAATATCGAGCGCACCCTGTGTCTGATTTTGAATGATCGCTCAAAATGACCCTTAGCTTTGTAAATCTGCAAACGCAGTGATAGGTAATTGACTGATGCTCGATCCATACAAGCTCCATATTTTTGTCACTGCTGCCCGGCGTGGAACGTTTAGCGCGGCTGCCGAAAAATTGCTGCTGACGCAATCCGCGATTAGCCAGCACGTTAAAGACCTTGAGCGTCAGCTCGGCGTACCGCTGTTCACACGCAGTCGGAGTGGCGTCAAGCTAACTGCGGCGGGTGAACACCTGCATCAGAAAGCGCAGGTGATTCTGAACGAGATGGTCATGGCCGAACGCGAAATTGCAGAAGTCGCCAATATACAGCCGACCTCAATCAGCATTGGTGCGACTCCCACTCTGGGTATGTACGTACTGCCGTACTGGATACAGCGTTTCCGCGAACACTTCCCACACGTCATGGCTGTGATGCGAACAGGAACGACGACGGAACTTCTCACCCAACTCCAAGCGCGGCAGCTCGACCTGGTGTTTATCGAGGGCGAAAATGCTGCGCAAACGACGTCAGGGCTTCACGTGCTCTTGCTCGAAACTTACGCGCTGGCCGTGATCGTTGGACGTAAACACCCGTGGTGGTCACTGAGCACGATTGAACTGAACATGCTCGATGGGCAGCATTTCGCCACTCGACAGCGTGGTAGCCAAACGCGCCTGGACCGATCACTTATTTGCGCAATATCAGGTCAACCCAATTCTATGTGCAGAGTTCGACAACCCTGAAGCGATCAAGCGGTTAGTCAGCGACGGCTATTGCGTATCGATCTTGCCGATTTACGCGATTCGGGACGAGGTACAGAGCGGACAATTCAAAGTGCTGACCGTGCAAAACGTTGATCTGACCCGTGCGACGCATATCGTCTGGCAGCGTGAGCGTGCGCTATCGAGTGTGCAATTGAATTTCGTATCACTGCTGGTTGATGCGTTTCCACATTTGGCGAGTCTGACCACGAAGACCAATGACGCCGTTTAATAAGGCCATTCCAGAGAAATAGATTACCCATCTACACGAGGGGCGATTTGGACAAACCATTTGCCGAGACCCGGTAAACGCTGGAAACGGGTTTCCAGAGCAGTCATCGCCGGGTTAGAAAGCCGAACACCAGTATAGTAAACACGCTCAATGAGGGTCACCACGGGCGAATGGTGATGATAGGTCATACTGGAAGCGAAGGCCAAGACGACCTTCCGGGAGCTGA
>Ga0209512_1001442_pt1 | contig 29304 bp, 30 predicted proteins | sample frozenSSSSmetaG_FD_184142 | JGI IMG/M metagenome (GOLD analysis project Ga0209512, IMG submission 184142) | Glacier valley bacterial and archeal communities from Borup Fiord, Nunavut, Canada, to study Microbial Dark Matter (Phase II) -... | ecosystem: Environmental > Aquatic > Freshwater > Ice >...
GCCTCAATAGGCAACAGTAGGCATCAGTCGGCTATTGGACTGCATGCAGGTGAATATCCTGCTCTAGATCCTGCTCTGGCGTTCGGTGCATGATATGAGACATGCATGAGATCTGAATATCTCAACACTAAGTCAGAACCGCCGTGTTTCTTGATGTTAGCCAGTAACTTCCGAGCATCTGACGCCGTGATTGTCGTCGGGTCTACTCCCACAACCTTTCCCCCCTCTGCTTGCTGCGCTGTCCATTCTTGCCACGTTGGGACGTCCTTCAAACCTTTCTTGAGTAGAATCCAATTGTCCTCGAGTTGTCTCGATGCCTGGTTAAAATATCGTCCATCCGTCTCAAGAGCCGCTTTCTCGTGAGTAATCACTGCGCATCCTGCTGATCCTGTGAACCCAGAGATATATTCTCGCTTTGCATCACACGGTGCTATGAGTTCATGTTGCACGGGGATATTCAGTTCTCACTTCATGCATGTCTCACATGCAGAGAACATAGAGAGGAATATTCACCTACCTTCAGTCCAATAGCCGACTGATGCCTATTCAGGCAAGAGATCATATAAATAGTAGATAGATTTGATAGTTTAGCTACACTCTATACTACATGCTATTCTTACAATTCTCACTTTGACTTTTCCCCTCGTGATCACCTATTCAACAGTTCAGAGGAGTGGCTGTCTTCGGAGAGAATTACTAGAGTTACGATTAGCATCTGCTGTGTACTAGTGATTCATACTAGCTACAGACTGTATATGTTGATAGAGTTCTTTTTCATGAGCAGCCTCAGCTCTGCAAGGCGCTCTGACACGCGCATTGTCGAAGGCGCCGAGAGAAAGCGTGGAGCAGAAATCCTTCCCCTGCTATTCCTAGTGTTTTGGGGTGTTGTTGGGCTCTTACAGCAGGATAAGAACAAATAACCAGAACGTAGGCTGCCCTGCTCATTTATTTATTGTGTCATGACTTAGACAAGACTAGGCTACGGTTCTAAGCTGTATCATCTTAATCAGAAACTAAAGCTTTGGCCTTAAGATGTAAAGGCCTAAAGCCATGATTTGCATTATGAAAGGTGATTTGCAAATATCAAACACTAGCTACGATAGTGCTCGCAAGCTCGCACCCCGTAGCTCATATTAAACAAACTTAATCAACCGTCAGCCATGGATCTAGATAGCTGAGAGTAGTTCTCGCCGAGTGGCAAGCTTCGCCGAGTGCTAGGTTTTGTCAAATGGTAAGCCTCGTCTCATTGGTGTAGGCATATCGATCGGGTAATCGACGGACCCGCACCTTCACTCTGTTCAGAGGTCGGAGGAAACGATTTGAGACGGCGGAAGTGAATTGCGACGCCTCACCAAAATGTGAGAACATAAACTTTGTATATAACCCGGTTGACCCTGAGAATCCTCCGTTTGGATTCTCAATTTGGGGATCCTGTGAGAAAATGACTCACGGGAGGGAAATGGCTCAGATGCATGAGGGTTCTCAAAACCCCTCGTGCAAACACTCTTTTACAAACGCTCTATTTGCATACAAATAGAGCTTCATAGACTAGATAGTTCAATTCAATCAATTCAGTCTTTCCTTTTGTATTCATCTTCTGCTACGCTATCTACATGACTACATTCAACAATAACTGCAAGGTTGGCCTTCTTAGTTTTTGTACGGAAGTCGGCTAGGGCGCATGGAGGGATATTGGCAACTGAAATTTTTAGCTCAACGTCTACTTGTGAAACGCAATTACAATAGTTTGAGTAGGCCGGAGATTTGCAGCCTAGTAAACGTTTTTTACGTGCTTTGCAGGATTGTAAAGTTAAATTTTCCTCAAATTGTGCGAGAAGTCATTCAACACAGCTTAGAGAATGGCTAATTTTCTTAATCTGATATGGTGAAGACTTACTTCTATATTAGCTAGCATCACTAAACGAGAAATGTTAATAGGTTGTTAAAAGCTAATGTACTGAGTTTGAGTATATTTTATTATATATACTTAGATTAGATAATAACAAATAATATTTTAAGCTAGTAAAGCTTATAGATATTCTAAGCTTATGTCTTACAACAGGTTAAAAAGTACGAAATAATTTTAGGATAGCTAAATAGAGATAGAAAGCTAAACCTGAAAATTAGATTTTAATAGGGGATAAAGTCTATATCTTGGTTTCCTTCATTCGAACTGTTAGCAGGTATCTTAGGAGCTAAAAGGAGTTTCAGTACCAGGTACCATTTCCCAATCATAATAATCAAATCCTTGACCATCTACCTAAAACTTTTCCAAAATTGAGAGTGCTCGCTGAATGCTTTCCGACCGCGATGATCTGTACAGTGCTTATAACAAGTCTCTCGTGATGCTTCTATCTTCTTCAAAAGCATTACATCCAGCTGTAAAAAGAGGCCCTGTGAAAGCTACCCATGGGGAAGGTTGAGTACTGTTTCTTAATAAATTTCTGCACTCAAGAATTCTGCTGACTGAGCTCTGTACAGTAGCAGAAGACTGTGGCAGTCGTCTCACTCGTCGCTGAACGTGAATAAATGCCATATGTTAGTATGACTCCTTACACAAGACAAACTCGTTGATTTCGCGTCGAGAGAGGTTGTCGGCCACTCTAGGGTAAAACGTAGAATTTGAGCGGTCTTCAGCCAACATACAAAGCAAAGAGTTCTGCAGGAAGTCTGCGTCTGTGTCTAAGTCCTTAGATGATAACTCAACATGTTGACCTGCTGCGTGTGATCTTGTCCGTCGCGCCCAAACTGCCGCACCAATCTCTCGTAACATTTCATTGAGCTTAGATTCATAACCGCAGTATTCATCTAGATACTCACTTTCTGCTTTAGAAACTGCAATAAGCGTTGATTGTTGAGTGACTTCCACTTGGCCTAAGGGAAGTCCACGAGCTGTGAGCGCCGCAAGAGTTTCGATTGCTTAATACCACCGGTTAAGCATCTTTAGTAGTTCCAAATCATCTGGATCGTCATAGGTAGATCGGCTAGCTGCCAACATGATGACCCTTGCTCCGTCCAAATGCACACGCCATGATTTTGAATCCAGCCTTTCCTGACATAGCTTTTGTAGACACAGCATCAGACTGGCTGCTATTAACGACACTTTATCCCTCCTTTGAGGATCTCGAATCTCCATCTGTAGTGACTGCAAGCTTGACTCCACTAGCTCGCTGTGTATGATCTCCAGTCTTGGCTTCTCCTCTAGCAGCTCACATCAGAGACTCTTATGGCCAGCAGACCAGGCCAAGATAGACTTTAACAGAGATGGACTTCGGAGGGCTCTAGGAATAACGAGCTGGTTGAATCTCCTTTGAGCAGTCGCACTGCATGTGCTGCTGTGGGTCGCATGTTGTATGAAGTGTGCGAGAAGTGATTGATGTTTGGCAGGAATCCGGGATAGCGGCGCGATTTGTGTAAGAAGATCACGCGTCTCTAATGACCGGTTCGGAATATATGAGTCGGTTTCTCCATTAACAAGTGCGATGCATGGGAGTGATGCGATCTATAGGGAGGGGAATCGGCCTCGCAGCTGTCGGTAACTTCAATGTGACCACTTTGTCGACTGAAGCCTTCTATGCGGTCATAAGATCGGCAAAGGTGAATTGCGGACTGGTGGGTGGTAGATTACTCATGTTTGTAATTTAAAGCCTTTATTCACCAGAGACTCCACAAGGTCGAGACTTTGAAATGTTGCAAGTATGGGTTTATGATGATAGCAAAATGTCTTTCATGTTATACGGCTATGGCACTCGAGTGCAACCAAGTTAGTCACTACCTCTTATTACTAACATTTTTTTGCCTAAGTTGATGCAGATTTGTAGTCTGTGCGCAAATTCGCATTTTTAGTGCTCTGTTCTGCACTAACTTAAATTTCTTTAACTATAATACTAGGCCAATGGTGTCAGTTCGCAAGCATGCTAAGCATGTTAAGCATCCACGGGGACATCACTACCACGGTGGCAAGCATGTTTAAGTGGGACATGGGATACCTCGATCATGCAACAGATATAATTATTATATAACGTGTCCCAGATGGGAGTGCAACACACAGGCGAGTGCAAAACCAAATCATAGGTATATAAACACGTAATTCCCTTAAACTTAAACTAACAAGTAGTGGGAAAAAATAGGTACAATTCCTAATGTACAATGTAGAAAAAGTAGCCTAGTATACTCATTAAACTTAACAAGTATTAAAGAAGGCATTAAAGAAGGATCCTACCTATAGGGTTAGAGTCGTGATTCTAGTGGATGAGGAACGATCGCAGGCCTCTTGGGCGCTATATCAGGATGAAATGGCTGTGCCTTTCTTTTCGAACTCCGGCAAGCGATGCAAGTCTTAAAAAACTTACTGCCCAGGTCAGCAGAAGCATCTTTGAGAAAGAAAATGAGTGGGAGCTTCTTCACGCAAGAAGAGCAATACTTAGAATCCATCGTGGCGTAGAGCAAGGAATAGGTGCAGCGCAGATGTGCCCACAGAGTTAGGTGATTGAGTTCTGTCTGTTGCAATCCGGTGTTCCGACACTGGATATTCGGGTCGTATTGGGCTCAACTTAGGGCTCGACAGCCTAGCAATTAGGGATATAGGCATGTCGTATGGGGCTCAGTTTACTGGTATAACAGTCGATTGAATCACTAAATAGATGGCCACGTACGTTGCCCATATACTAGTGGCTGCCCCCTGGGCCCGAGCAAGGCCTGGCAGCGCACTAGAATACAACACTGTCAGCCAATCGCTAGATTCACGTGATCGAGTTCTAAAGTCACGTGATGCGCATTCCACCCTTAACACCTCCAAATGTATAGTAATTTAATAGTAATCCTAATACAAATCGCCTCACACGTGCGCAGGAGACTCGGAGCCTAAAAAAAGCTAAAGCTTTAATTACCAGCAATAGGTATCACGGTATTCCCATTCATTGTAAATTGAAGTGCATATTGTCTTGAGCTTTGACTATTCTACTGACTACGTACTGCTTTACGGGTGGTGCTGCGTGGCCGTTAAACCCGAATTATCCTCAGTCGAAGTATAGGAACCGTTTTCATACTTCGGCGGCGTTGGCACCCGAAGCTTCGGCAATTGAATTCTACAATAACCCCCACTGTGATTGTGTTATCTCACGTTGCGCTTTCTCAAATTTAAGCTTCCTTAGCTTCTATAGATCGGATCTGTATCTCTCGTCAAGGGAAGAAAAGACTTGTACATGAACATGGCTACGAAATACTGGCCTGGCGGTATTCCAGCTCACATTCGAGCGCATCCTGAACCTGTTGATTTCAGCATAGTCGAAGAAGAGGTCAGGGGATGGCAGCTGTTCGTTGAGGTAATTTTCGATTCTTTATATAATGTTGTGCGAAGCTCGAGAAAGCATGTGTTTTGATACCATTTAGAGCAAAGTCTCCCCAGGCAAAAACTGATGCGGTATATAGGAAAATTGGATTGCCCGTCCTGGGAACGCAGATGCCGAGTATGACTTGCGACAGAGACGGATTCTGGTAGATCGATGGGCTTCAGCAGACCAAGCCTTTAGAAACGTAAGTTGAAGCTAGAAACCGTATCAGACCCCTAGGTTTGTCAGGAAACTTTCGATTTAAATGAGCAATCGTTAACTCAAACTGCAGTCATATCAAACAAGAGCTCCTCCACGTGCTAGTGAGGCTTGGTATCCTCCTCAGACTAAGCAAGCACTTCGACAGGACCAGAACATAAATGTGGCCTTTTGCAATTGTATTGCCTCCATGGACACCCCTCAGAACCGATCCGCTTGGACTAAAATTCAGATTCTACTCTATCATCTAGATGGTGAAGTTGGACCTCTCTTCGGGCCTGAGAGAGATGTCGCGCTTGCTGAGCAGAATCCAGATGCTGCCATACCATTGACCATAGACTCACTCCTTATGTGGAGCTTTGTTGAGAATTCCGACTTCAATCACATGACTATGACAAGCCATGGCACTATCATCTTCATTCGCAACTACGATCGCCTTGTGGTTGACCAGCAAGCCCTTGATACTGGACTGGCGCTTCTATGTGATTTCCAAAATAATGGCCAGCTCGGTGCTAGTGGACGTGTACGCCCTATGAACATGCTTAACGCTTGGAACCTTATTAGCGAGCTGGGAAAATCTGTCAACGAGGTCATTGAAAGGGCTGTCGGTCCAAGATCATGGAACACACGGTAAGTTTTCCGCCGAAGCTGGCCATTCGCCGCATGCGTTGCCGATGTTCGCATTCAGCTGTTCGTTCGATCTACGCTTGCGTACTACCCACCTAATATCTAGCTCATTCGCAACTCCTTCCCCTTCTTTACTCTACTCAATATCAACATCCATTCCATCGCACGACTCATTGATCGATTGTGCTCTATCGATCGTGCTCTACCGCTAAGAGCCATAAGAAAATGGATTAATAGGATCCATCCATCGATCCATCACGTGAATAATCCCCTTGTCTGTCCCTCGGCTTCGCATTAACATTGTGCCGTAGCAATTTGTATCAACCGACATAGTTCCGGCCCATCTTGTCAGGCATGTCACATCTGTATCATCTCTTCTATCTGGCAGAGTGAATTTCTGGTGCAGCACCCATTATTTTCCGGCAAGACTGAAGTAGAAAACATTTAGGAATAGAACCACGTCCACCGGCGTCGCAAATTTCCTTTGACTAAACCAGGAGCTCGGCTTCATTCTTGAAATTCCTAGGGTCGTAGTTGTTGACAAGTCCGTTCGATGCGCTTTCCAAGGCCAAATATCCGGGCGCGAATGCCTCGATGTCAGCTTCCCAGGTGTCCCGAGCACCCTGAAAGAGGAGCTGGCCCTGAATACTTTCGAGGATATCGATCACAGCCAGAGTCATGTTTATTCTTGTGAAACCAGTTGGTGATTAGTCTACAACTTCTGAAGAGCAAACATGCAGGAACGATCTCGAGAAAGGCCATGGGATCTCGAGGATATGCTACAACGTTACTGAATATTCGCAGCCATGGCTCCTCGAGAACAACGAAGGGTCAGATCTAATACGATAATGTTCAATACAAGGTCAGCCCTTTTCAGGTAAGCTGAACGCGGACAACGAAAGGTCCGCTTTCAGATGACGATGCTGCACGACTGTGGGATCTCTTTGTCTATATTTTACCCCGTCTTCACCTTCCCATGAGACCCTTTCCACTGTTCCCCGCAAATATTGTTATTTAGTACCTCTTATCAGACAACGGGCAGATCCTACACGATGTTCAACTTTAGAAACCACCTGAAAAACCCCATATCTCCGGATGCGAACACCTTCAAGTACTGTCAGTATCCATTCAACTCATCCTTGGCCTCTAACTTAATTTCTCTTATCTTCCAGTAACCCTCGCGACGGTACGATTCCAAGTCGCCGGATATCATCGGTGCGTTACTGATTTAACTAGATTGGGGAGTTCTGCGGAACCGTCATGTTTCTCTTCTTTGCCTTCGGAGGTGTTATGGCCGGCAAGAGCGCTCTGGGTGGGGATCCCTCGACCTCTGGTGAATTTCTCGTCTTTCTCCTCTTTGCAGCGACAAGTTTTGGTGTCAGTCTGGCAGTCAATGCATGGATTTTCTACCGCGTCACTGGAGGTCTCTTTAACCCCGCTGTAAGTATTCGTCCTAGATCTAGTTGGATTCGAGAACTGATAGCTGGAAGGTCACGACAGCATTTGTACTTGCTGGTTTGATGCACCCAATAAGGTATGATTATGAAAGAAGGCAGAAAGGACTATCCATTGAAAGAGTCTAGGGGTGCTGTACTTTTTGTGGCACAACTGCTGGGTGGCATCGTTGCGGCTGCTATTATTGACGCTCTCACTCCCGGTCCTTTGAACGTCGCCAATAACCTCGGTCGTAAGTTCCTGTCGTGGAAACACAACTGATATTGAGCTAATGTTGTCCGCGAAGCCAATGTCAGCATCGCCCGAGGCTTGTTTATGGAGATGTTTCTCACTGCCGAGTTGATCCTCTCAATTTTCATGGTAACGTCCCATCTCTCTACGTGAAGATCAATCTCTGATACAAAACCCACAGCTCGCAGTCGAAAAGGTATATCCTAATACAACCCCCCCTCGCTGGTATAACACTCCCTAACTATCCCCAATAGCACCGCGCCACCTTCCTCGCTCCCCTTGGGATCGGATCAGCCCTCTTCATCGGCCACATCGTCGGCATCTACTATACCGGCGCCGGCCTCAACCCCGCGCGCTCTCTCGGTCCTGCCGTGGTTGAAAAGTCGTTTCCTGGTTACTTTTGGATATACTGTACGAGACCAGACCCCCTTCTTCTGTTTTGGTAATGCCAGAAGCTGACTGGATAGTTATTGGGCCGGGTCTCGGCGCCTTGCTGGCGACGGCGTTTTATAAACTCCTCCTCGCTATGAAGTATCAGGAGGCTAACCCAACTCAAGATCTTGATTCGCCGCCGCCAATGCATTTGATGGCGTCCGCTACTACCGTATGGTCTAATTCCCGCTCCCTGTGAGAGAAATTTCTGACTTTTTATTATAGCAGCAGAGCGAGGCAGAAAGGGGCTTGGGAGGGGGGATTCCTGGCGGCCCTGTCGATCCGAGCAGGATTAATGGAGATGGTGTGGTGATGCATGGATAAGGCTGCTCAAGTATTCTTAGAATAATAAATTGGTTAAGCACTCCTCTTGTTACAAGTTGTGTAGAATAAATTAGTTTGACCACTCTGCTTAAGGATTACAGGAATAATAGATTAGTTTAGCTCTAAAAGTAGCAATGGGAATCAATGCTTTCTTTCAGTTAAGTCCTTACCCCTTCTCCCTGAGACTTATTTAAATGTATAAATATAGCTTAAACATAAATTAAACATTAGAAACTATACTTAATCTAGCTAGTAGCCTTACTTGAATTATGTAGCCTTAACATTGAGGCTGAAAATTTAAAAAAAAAGGACCCCGTCATTAATTCACCTGAAATCATATCGCCGCAAAATGGTGTGTACATACATGTCTCCCGCCCTCGGCCAGCCTCGCCAAGATCGCGCATAATGATAGTTGCCCCTCAGCCTTGCTAATGCCGAAAATTGTTTTCGAGTCAACAAGGGACTCACCTACGTCTTTGCGCATTTAAGGACTCAATCTACGCCGCTGAATTCAATCAACGCCCGTGAATCCTCAATAAACTTCTCGCAAGAGGTCACGACCGTTTAAATAGAGGCAAAAGGCGAGAGAATGCCAAAGGTCGCCTATCTTCGCCGGTCTAGAAGTTCTTGCCCGCGAAGTCCCCGCATCCCGAGGTGAAGGAAAGCGCGTCGCGCGTCTTTATTCGGGTTGAATGTTGAAGAGAAGGTTACCCAGCGCCACTCGAGTTCTCTCAGGAACATCCACTCTCATAAGCATACGTTACGGCACTCATCACTGCAGATTCGCATCGAATACAAACATAAACCACGTCGGGGACACCCAGGTCGCGATGCGTAGGGGACATCGCAAACGGGCGAGCAGGGATGACGGCAACACGTCTCCCTTTCGCAAGAAGCTCACGAATAACAGCAAGGAGGGCATATCTCCAATGTTGGAGACAAAGATACTCGATGTGCGAGCAGGCGACAAGTTTGGAGAGTTTGTGACGCAAGAGAATGGCCAAAGGCAGATCAAAGAGTGGAAGGTTGCCGACGACAATTCAGCGACGATGCAACATGTTCGAACTGCAGCCAAAGCCTTGGAGGCTGGAACATACCCAGTTGCATTTCCAACAGAGACTGTCTACGGCTTGGGAGCAGACGCGACAGACAGCGGATCAGTTCAAGGGATATACAAAGCAAAGGGTCGGCCATCCGACAATCCCTTGATCGTTCATATTTGCGACATGGATATGCTTGCTGAGATGATGGAGGAATTGTCATTTACAGAAGAGATGAAGGAGCGACTGCGTCGTTACGATGTCCTCATAGACAAGTTCTGGCCTGGACCACTTACACTCCTTTTCCCCAAACCTCCTGTAGGTCTTGCGGATGAGGTCACGGCTGGGCTCGACACGGTTGGCGTTCGTATGCCGAACTCCCCACTTGCCCTCACTCTGATCAAGTTGTCTGGCACTCCAATCGCAGCACCTTCGGCGAACTCTTCCACGAAACCCTCTCCAACAACAGCAGCACATGTATTTCATGATTTGAACGGAAAGATCAAGTATATTGTTGATGGAGGACCTTGTGACGTTGGAGTTGAGAGTACAGTCGTGGATGGATTGAGGGACCCACCACTTATTCTCAGGCCCGGGGGTGTCGGTATAGCTGAAATCCGACAGTGCGCAGGATGGGAGAATATTCAAAAGGGCTATAAAGATGATAGTGAGGTTGGTGATGCTACCCCAAGAGCTCCGGGGATGAAATATAAGCATTACAGTCCCAAAGCCACTGTCATCTTGTGCGAAAATGGCTTTACACCATACCCTGATGCAACACCTGGATTGAAGATCTATGAATCCAGCAAGGGACTTGGCGCACAAAAACCTCAGACTTCAGTTATCACCGTTGGCATTATTCGTACCAACAATTGGAAGATATGGCTAGGCTGGGATGGACAAGTCTTGGAGTCTATGAAAAAGCCAGATCCTGCACAGGTCAAGCCAAGTGTGTCCATCCTCTCGGGACCCATTGCTCTATCGACACCATTTCAAGTTCCACGGTCCTTAGATGTCAATGTCCTTGCTTCAAACACAATTGCCCTCCAAGGCAAAGGCGGCGACAGTATTCAATCACACTTACAGAACTTAAAAATCGAGGAACTTTCTACCGACTACTCAATGGACACCGACGATTTCGATTCACTCGGCGGCATTGGCAGTTCCAAGAGCGAAGCAACGAAGGCGGCGGCTTCTGCGCCTAAGCTTGAATGCCGAACAGGAACTTTATCCAACATTGGCGACAAGGAGACCTTCGAACTGACTCTTATTGACATTGAAACCGGCCCCGATCCAAGACATGTCGCCACCTGGTTGTTTGCAGCTCTCAGAGAAATGGATAAGAGGGGTGCGGATGTGATATATGTGGAGGGAATTTCCGACGATGCTAGCATTGCGGCAGCGGTTATGAATCGCCTAAGAAAGGCGGCGACGGAAAGGTGGGGAACTGACCTGTCGAAGGGATATTATCAGCGCGTATAAGAAGGCGACTCAGCTATGTACATATCGCGTACATACCAAGCGGGCCTCGCATGGAGGAGTGTTATGAAGCATGAAGGCGTTAGTCTGGTTATAGATCTATAGATGGTTCAGAAGATCGGATTGAAGCGATCATGGATGGTGAGCGAGACAGCGTGCATTATCGACCATCAGCATTATACCAGCATAGCATCTTTAGGTATTGCGTCGAAGCACTGTAGCTATTATTATCATTATCAGCGTGTATTCATCTTCTGCTACGCTATCTACATGACTACATTCAACAGTATCAACATATTATGGGTATATATATATCACCATCTCCCTCTTCTCGAGTGAAGAAGAAGTAGTCAGAAGGCAGGTGTATCTCCTCATTCAATAATTGAATGACAGAAACAGTTGTTCGTCTCAGTCTTCCACTGCATTTCTCCGCCATTACCATCGCTCTTCTGCCTCTTCTGGCAAACGGTGCTCTTGCATCCGGCGGCCATCGGGGAGGCCATGGCGGCAAATGGAATTCTCGCTCGGGAGTTAAGAATTTTCATTTATGTCATTCCAGATGGATTCGGACAATCGTCGCAGACCATGGCTCGCGACTACGGGAGCTTGTTAAAGAACGGGGAGAATGTCCATGCGCCAGTTACGTGACAGTTGGCAGCGGACGAGCTGGTCATTGGCAATGTCAGGACGCAAGCAAGTGATGAGTTGATCACAGATTCTGCGGCCTCTGCTACCGGTTTTGCTTGTGGTATCAAGACCTATAACGGAGGTAAGGAGCTTTCCGTCAGTGCAAGCACAAATTCAGACGAAGCATGCTGGTCTCTGTGAATAATACAGCTATCGGAGTTGACGATGATGTAAAGCCTGTCGGCTCGGTTCTCGAGGCTGCAAAACTGGCCGGGTACAAGACCGGCCTCGTTGCGATATCAAGAATCACGCATGCTACTCCCGCCTGCTATGCAGCACATGTAGCTTGATTTGATGCACTCGATGGCAGAAAGAAGGCTGTCTCACTTCCCTATCTTGGACTCTTCACTCATGATTATATGTCCTACCAGGTCGATCGCAATCCGCTTCTGGAACCCTCCCTTGTCGAGATGGCGAGCACTGCCATTAACTCGCTATCCGCCGCCACAAAGAAGTCCAAGAAGGCATTCTTCATTATGATTGAAGCGTCCAGGATCGATCATGCAGGACATGCTAATGATCCTGCTGGGCATCTGCACGATATCCTGGAGTACAACGAACTTATGGGCTTTATCCGCACATGAATCGATGAGAATGGCGACACCGAGATGCTGTCTCAGCGGATCATGAGTGCGGAGGCTTGACTTTGATCGGCTACAATCCTCTCGTTTTGAAGGCTGCAAATGCTTCGACCGAGCCACTCGCCTCGCTCTTCTCCGCCTGCAACGGTAATGCTGCTGAATATCTGAAAACTACTATCCTTCCTACCTATGGCGTCACCAATCCCAAGGAATCCGAGATTGCGCAGCTCGTAGCACTCAAGGGCAAAGGCTCATTCGCCAATGCATTAGGGAAGATGCTGTCGTCTCGCGGTAGCATCAACTGGTCGTCGGGCCGACATTCAGCGTCAGATGTGACATTGTTTGGATATGGCAAGGGAGACGGGTTCAAGGATCTGAAGGTTGAGATGTCTGGCAATTGGGATAATTCCGAGTTGCCGCTGTATATTGAGAAGAGATTGGGACTGGATTTGGCTAGTACGACCGCGAAATTGAGGGCGCAGGCCCCCGGATGGGTAGGAAAGAGAGACGTTACGAGTCACGGGGAGGAACACCTCCACATGGAGCACAATTAAGTACATGAATGGGTGTTAGAGTACTTGTATAAGTAGCTTTTGAGATTTCTAAAAAGATAAATAATTTTTAATATTAGTAAATCTTAACCCGTATCCTCTAGAACGCTCTAAATGTAGTGAAAGATGCTAGTTTTTAACATTATTTAACACATCTAAAGAGGAGTAAGCTTATATAAAGGAAAAGGCTACTGAAAGCCATAATAAAATCATTATTTTGCGATGAGGATTTCTTAACCATTAATTTCGCCTTATGATAATGTCAGATTCTACTTTGGAGATGGGCCTGCTGGCTTGTTAGAAGTACTCTCTGACTCACCTACGGAGTACACCATTACTTCTCTTACAGTAATTTCGACAATATCTATTAAATAAGGCAAAGAACCTGATATCGTGAGAATTAATATTTAATAGATACAAAATATGTCCTCCTCCAGATTCGACTCCATAAACTCTCCATACATAATCCCATGAACATAAGCCTCTCCAACAAGCGACCAGTTCCCTGACGAGTCTTTCCTTAAAATATATGGGAACTTCGCTCCGAGGAAAAGACATATCACATCTCCCCTCGTCAAATGCTCCGGTCCAAGGCCGACATATCCCTTTTCAGAGATAAACGGCCGCCTGTGTTGCAGCGACTCCATCATATTCCAATAGGATGATTTCTCACTTCTCATTGTTTCCTTAAGTACCTCCCCTGCTGCAAGGTCCTTCCTCAGAAGCTCGTAGCCAACGCGGCTGTCCTCGGTTGCACGATGGACAAAACCTTGGCTATTCATTTCTTGGTCCGCGATTGGGATGCGGTAGAAAGCGGTCTCTCTATCAAGCGGGTTGTGGTAGATTTCGGCATTTTTGCTGTTGGATTCGTTGATTAAGTCCTGGATATCGTCGAGATAAGGGGTTATTGGGGCGAAGTTCCTGGTATAGCCTCCTGCCATGGCAAAATCCCAAGGAGTTTTGAAATCGGATATCGTGTCAACGCAAACACCACGAAGCATCAACTCTTTTGAGACCGCTATAGCTCTGAAGTTTCTCTCGCCAGTAGCTCTAAATGCGGTATCCCACGGATGATCCCCATAAGGCTTATGGACCTGTTGCCGCCAATCCGGAACCCATGATGGCATTTCGGGATCTGACTTTGGAAATTGGCTGTAGGCCAAAAGATCCAACTCTCCACCAGCAATTATAGCTCGTGCCGTCTCCTGATAGATCAGACTAGCTGACTTCTTGTAACTTGGCTCGAGGGCAAGCGTGTCTCTGTCGCTTGCGATACCTAAAAGGCCAAATATCCTGTCCTGGGCATCTCTGCACTGCGAGCGAATGTCAGTTCCAAGACTCGGAATGCTTGTTCTCGCAAGAAGCTTGAGTAGGGATTCCCGTGAGTTGAATCCTGCTGCGCGATATCGATCGCGGATGCCAAAAAGTGAGCTGTGCATATTCGAATAAGGCTCGCCCGACTTCGTGAAAAGTGGTATCAAGTTGATATCGAATGGCTCGCCCTTCGCAAACTTGTCCTGCACCGAAAACACCATGTGTAAACAGAACTTCCCAACTGCCATGACGAATGCGTGGACATGCAGTGATGAGATCGTGTTATGACCCCATGCAAGCCTCAGCTTGCTTGAGACTGTGAATTCTTGAATGATCCACACCCTGTTCAAGTAAGAAAGGTTACGGAAGCGCATATACGTTTCCATAATCAGGAATGCATATTGCTCCCATACTTTGAACTGGCCGGCGACCGTGGCGTCAATCTCCGCCAGCTTTTTGTTATACAGTTTCTGGTCGGTATTTGAGAATCTTGACAGGTCCGAGAACTCCTTGACGATGTTCAATTCCCGAAGCTCCTTCCCAAGCAAATCCATTACATTGATGGATGCATCGGCAGTTTTATCGCTCATTCCGAGCCATACAAAGGTCTCTGCTGATTGCGTGTATATGTCTCTCATGTGCCCAATATGCGACGCTTTCTTGTCATCGTCCGTCTGGTTGATACATATAGCGTCTATCCAGATGATAATATCATCATCTTCTTTGATAAGATGTTGAAGGGCCATCTGAAGATTGGCAGTAACGGTCATCTTGAAGCCGTTGACAATCACAGGCTTCTCAGAGAGTGGTATTCCCCATTCATACGACAATGCCATGTACTCTGGGCAAGAATCACGGGAGAAGTTGGACAACTCGCAGTGTATTTGAACCTCTGCATTGCCAGCCGAGAGCGGCCGGGTGCTTGCATCATCAGCACCACGTTCTGTCGTCTGAGAGATCCGAATATTTGCGTGATTTGACTGTGAGTAGTCGGAAGTCACGATTCTGGTCGGCGAAAGGCGTGTATTTCAGCCTCAGCGGTTCCGCCGCCCTTCTCTCGAGGGAATCTGGCATCATGACAGGACGAAACAATCTGCGATTAAGTTACATATCCATTTGATTCCTGTTTGTTGTTTGTTTGTATAGATCGAGATTCTACTGAAGTTCAGAAGAGATGCGAGGCATCTGAGATATGTATGTATTGTAACGAAGGGGACAAGGCTGGTCCAAGACCTGACCAAGCCTCCACCACTTCTCAGCTCGGCTATCGATGTAGTCTTGGCCAATATTTCAATATCTCCCATTTGGGTGGTCGCAAGTTCTAGTGTACGGAGTAGATTGGTCCAAGCAACCTCTCAGCAATAGAGTAGCCCTGAAGGCCGAATGCGCTGCATAAATGTATTGGTCGCATCTTCTGAGGGCCCAACGATGAAGCTTCATCATGCAGAGAGAGCAGAGAAAAGACGCATAGAATGAATTCTTAAATTTCACCTGAACGCCACCCCTTTTGAGTGTCCTGTTCTCTATCAAAAGGACGAGACGATGTCTGCATGCTGCTCCTCTAGGACATCCTGAACGCTGTAAAAAAAATAAAAACCTCGCTCTTCCTTTCACCCCACTCGGCTGGATGGACGATATTCTCTTCACAGGCCTTGCCTCAACCAATCCCCCAGCTTCGCTTTTCCGAATTGCGCCAAGTTGTTCATACCCTGCTCACTCAGATCGATGCCCTTCAGTTGAGCTACGTCTTGCGCCGGTGCTCTGCTCACTCGCGTCGTGATGATCAGTGGATCGGTCTCGAGGATGATCCCATCGTCGACAATCTCGTCAATCGCAAGAGAAACCAAGTCATAGTTTTCGATAATTGTGCGCTTGTCGACGGATGCCCTATACGAGTCAGCTATATCCGTCCATAAATGCAGCGCCTGTCTCTAGGGGACGACGTACTTGAACAACAGATGTAAAGAGTCGCGGAGCGCAAGGATGACGTTGTACAGCATAATTTCGTTCTCCTCCATTCCACCAACGACATACATCATGACGTCGGATTCGCACTTATACAACACTATGCGGTTGTCATACAGGATGATATCTGCAGTCTGCTTCGCCGTCTTCTCGAGGAGTCCCTTCTCGAATGCCTTCTGCGACTTGAGGTCTGGATACGGGCTGGCAGCGGGTGAATGAGCTGGAAAGAAATGTCAGTATTATTGTTGTCCGCTCCAATGGCTTCACGCGACTTGAGGATGATGCACAAGGGCATAAGGGATTCAAGAAGAGAGAGCTTACTGTGTCCATGCGAAGCTGCGGTGTGGTGAGGGGCATTATAGTACTTGGCGAAGATGCGGCTGCCATCCTCTGTGCTGAGGATCAGGATGGCCTGCACGGAGAAGAGGGACATATTCGGAGCCATGATTGCGACAGATTATACAGAATTGAGAGGGAGATGAGAGGTCTGAGAGATCCAAAGTAGCTATGATAGCTGTGGTGTTGCGGCTCTTGTGGACTCTCAGTGCTCTCTGTCTGGACCTTGGAGTCGGTGCTTGCTGTGATCTGGCTCCGCGGCGGCAATGTGCGCTAAGCCCAATATGGCTCGGCGCATCCCTCTATCCCTAAGCTCATTTAGGCTGCGCTAATGCAAGCTCTCTACGCGCTCCCGACGCGTCGCGGCTTGACTGACCCCTGGACCCTTTTTCGCGACGCGACTTTCATCCTTCATCCCATCCCCCGTTTGCTGCTTTCCCCCTCCGCAACTACTCCACAACCTCCATATTTACGCATTCTCTCCAACCCTATCCATCCATTCCATCCATCCTCCTCCTCCTTCTACTCCCTCTCCTCCTTCTGCTCCTCCATAACTACGCCCGCCGACGTCAACACAAACAACGACAACGACAGCCATCACAATGTCGTCGCCAGCTCACAGAAGACAGCGCAGTTCTGTCTCCGGCACACCAAGACGTCCTTCACAGCGCAGCTCGCAAGCTCTGCCCAGCAGTCCCCCGGATCCCTCGGCCGCGCAACTGCACGGAGAAGCTGCTTCGTCCTCGCAGGCAAGCCGGAGCCATGGCACTCCTCGACGTCAACCACCAAAATCATCATCGCCCATGAATTTCCAATCATCACCAGTCCCCGGTCGGCAAGATGCCGCCTCACCATTCAGCCAAGCAGCAAACGATGTCGCGATGACCGATGGGGATCGAACTCCCCGTGCCAGTGCGCAGATGATGATGGGTGGTAAGTCGCTGCCTCTGTATCGAAAACTCTTTCTCACAGATATAGAATCGTCTCCCATCCGCTATGCCTCGACTTCCAGCCCAGGAAGGGATCTTCGTCAACAGTCCGATGCGCCAACGGAAAGCAGTGGACTCTTCATTCGATCGTCCCGCTCCGCCCCACTGAGTAGTTCTGCTGTAAACATGTCCAGACGTGGTGACATTCACTCGGACCGCAATGCAAACACTCCTCGCACCAGGAGACGCATCTTTGTAGATGAGAATGGTAACGTCATCAGAGATATCCCAAACGAATCCGATGCGCCGTCGTTCTCAAACCACGACCCCACAACTTCAGATGCCCAGGCCCTCGGCGGCGACGCCACAATGGTCATTTGGGGTACCGATGTCTCAGTTCAAGGTACGATGTCAGCGTTCAGGGGCTTCCTCCGAAACTTTACGAAGAAATACCGCATGTGGGCGGACGGGATGAGCGAGGCAGATACTCAAGCAGATGAGACGGCGAACTCGAAAGAATATATGGAGATTATGCACGACATGTTGACTCTGGGAATCACTAGTCTGAACCTGGATATCCGAAATCTTAAAGCTTACCCAGCGACACTGAAGCTTTGGCATCAACTTCAGGCATATCCACACGAAATCATTCCTCTCATGGATCAGTCAATGAAAGATGTTATGGTAGAGCTGGCAGAAGAAGAGATGAGACGACAACGTGCATCCAATTCCCAAAGCACGAACGGCCAGTCTCAGGGACATCAGATTCCTAGTTCGGACATGCCAATTCCCAGCTCCGAGAGAGGTGATATGGATCAAACACCAGCACCAGAGCAGGGCTCCAAAATTGTTGATCTTGCGCTTGAAGTCGGATCGATGGTGTATAAGGTGCGGCCTTTTGGAATTGATCAGACGATCAATCTCCGAGATCTTGATCCTTCCGACATGGGTAAGATGATCTCAATCAAAGGACTTGTCATCCGCACCACTCCCATCATCCCTGACATGAGGGATGCATTCTTCCGCTGTCATGTATGCAACCACACAGTCAAGGTCGAAATTGACCGTGGCAAGATTGCGGAGCCCACAGAATGTCCTCGCAATGCCTGCAGATCTCCGAATTCCATGCAGATTGTGCACAATAGATCTAAATTCAGCGATAAGCAAGTCGTCAAACTTCAAGAGACACCTGATTCGGTTCCAGCGGGTCAAACTCCACATTCAGTTTCGCTTGTTGTGCATGACGATCTTGTTGATCTCTGCAAAGCTGGTGATCGTGTTGAGATTACTGGCCTTTTCGAATGCTCTCCGGTTAGAGTAAATCCAAGACAACGTACGCAGAAGAATGTCTTCAAGACTTACGTGGATGTTGTGTATATTCAAAAAATTGACAAGAAACGTATGGGTATTGATGTGTCAACAATTGAGCAGGATGCTGCTGAAGAGGCCACTGGTTATATCGAGGAGACAAGAAAGATCACAGAAGAAGAAGTGGAGAAGATTAAACAAACTGCTGCAAGACACGATATTTACGATTTGCTTTCCCGATCTCTTGCGCCAAGCATCTTCGAAATGGACGATGTCAAGAAAGGAATTCTCTTGCAGCTTTTCGGCGGCACAAACAAATCCTTCGAGAAGGGTGGAAGTCCGAAGTACCGTGGCGATATCAACATTTTGCTTTGTGGTGATCCTTCGACATCGAAGTCTCAGATGCTGAAATATGTCCATCAAATTGCCCCAAGAGGAGTCTACACTAGCGGCAAGGGCTCATCTGCAGTTGGTTTGACTGCATATGTCACTCGTGATCCAGAGACGAAACAACTCGTTCTCGAATCTGGTGCTCTTGTCCTCTCTGATGGTGGCGTCTGCTGTATTGACGAGTTCGACAAGATGTCAGACTCTACTCGTTCAGTTCTTCACGAAGTCATGGAGCAGCAGACCATTTCCATTGCAAAGGCCGGTATTATTACGACATTAAACGCAAGAACCAGCATTCTCGCCTCAGCCAATCCCATTGGAAGCAAATACAACCCAAATCTCCCTGTTCCTCAAAACATCGATCTCCCACCTACCCTTCTCTCTAGATTCGATCTCGTTTATCTCATCCTTGATCGGATCGATGCGGCCAACGATAGACGGCTAGCGAGGCATCTACTCAGCATGTATCTCGAAGACAAACCGCAAAGCGCTGGAAATATGGAGATTCTCGTAAGCCACACTCAATCCTCGTCATTGCTCTGCTAACGTCATGTAGCCCATTGAATTCCTTACTTCTTACATTTCTTATGCCCGCGCCAAGTGCCAACCACGCATCAGCGAGGAAGCATCAAAGGAGCTCGTCACTGCCTATGTTGAGATGCGCAAGCTTGGCGAGGATGTCCGCGCTGCTGAGCGCCGCATCACTGCTACTACCAGACAATTGGAGTCAATGATCCGTCTGGCGGAGGCCCATGCCAAGATGCGACTCTCTGAAATCGTGACGAGGGACGATGTCATCGAAGCTGTGCGTTTGATCAAGTCCGCATTGAAGCAAGCTGCTACAGATGCTAGAACAGGATTGATTGATATGAGTCTTCTTACTGAGGGCACGAGTGCCAGTGAGAGGAGACGTAGAGCGGATCTTAAGAATGCTATTCTCAGGCTACTGGATGATATGACGAGACAAGGCCAAGCGGCGAGGTATTCAGAAGTTGTGAGGAGGCTGGGCGAGCAGAGCAGTGTGCCAATTGAAGGTCCGGAGTTTGCGGATGCGATTCGATTGCTGGAGCAGGAGGGAGCAATTATGGTTATTGGAGAGGGAGCGAGGAGAAGTATCAGGAGAATTACGGGGGCTGTTTGAGTTGCTGATGATAGATGATATGCGGTGACGGATGGCGTCAAGTGGGGGTTCAATGAACGTGATGGATGAGCAATGTCAATGTGTTTACATATGCTGTTGGCATGATGGGAGCCGGGTGGCTGTGCTAATCAGGAGACATGGGAGACGGGACGGGAAGAGGAAACTGCGTTAGAAGTCGGATCACATATCTTTTATGGTATGAAGATAACACTGTATCATGCTATTTCGTGTTTCATCTGCGTCACTAGAATGCCATTGTGCACTCAAACGTTGTGTTGGAGATAATGAAACTCGAGGTTTGATATGCGTTGCTGTCTGTGCTTTTCGTTCGAAGTAGGTAATGCCAAGAATAGGGAATGGCGTCTCCAGTGGTAGGATGTGGGAAATGTGAAGCGAAATGCATATCTAGAAGCGTTGGGAAGGAATTGAAATATTATCAAGCCCATGCTAATCTCTATCTCAGATGATAGATCAAAGCCCTTTGTTTCTTCCCCAAAAAGACACGCGGGTACTCCATTATTATCACAGTCGTTAATTACTCCTTCACCACGTTCCAAAACTCAGCCAAGTGATGCCCGTCGCATGAAATGAAGTGCATCACTATACAAGAACCGCCTCTTCATCCCTTCTTCGCTTGCGTTGTTGTGATTGTCTAAATTCTTTGATTGTTCTGGCTGCATTCGTCGATAAACCAGCTATGCCCGCCAACGCTACTGGCTTAGCAGCAGCTGTACCAATTAGAGCAGGCGATGACAGTGATAGTGACGACCTGCTTGAATAATCATCAGAGGAATAGGAGGACGAGCGACGCCCTCTTCGCTTTGGCCTATGGTGAAAGACCCATGCCCAGGTCTCGCCGAGCTTCCCAACACACCACAAGCACAGGACCGCCGTGGACAGGGCTAATGGAATCCCGGTAGCCCAGAAAACCCATTGATTCCGGGACATGTCTCTGACATCTGCTGTATTCATGCCAAGAATGCTGGCAACAGTGGTTAATGGTAGAAAAATGGTGGCTACGATGGCGAAGATTGTCGACGCTGCTTCTTGGACGTCTTTCTTCGTCTCAACCATGTCCAGATTCTATACTCATTAGCTCAATCTAGACATAATGGAACATAGAACATGCCTCACGACTTAAATCATCCAGGTCTTCATCAAGCCTGATGCAGACATCCCGTTTCACATTGCAAATTTCCATTGCCTTCGCCACTATCGCAAGTTCGAACCCTTTTTGGCTGCGTTTGTTAAAAATGCGTGTAAACTGACTGCGACGATTCTCGCCAGCTTCGTAATATAATTTCTTTAGAATCTTCAACTGCAGACCCAGAACACCTCGAATGGCATCCAGCTCTTGCCGGGCCTTTCGAATCGGCATCTGGTGTATGCGGTTGGGATTCTCGCCAACCATATCTCTCTACCTGAGATTAGCAAATTGTTGAATGTATCACGAGCGGAAGTGTCACAGTGATAATGTGAGAATAGCATATAGAATAGAGTCTAGTCTAGCTATGGAAATATCTATCTAATATATGCCTCTAGCCTCAATAGGCAACAGTAGGCAACAGTAGGCAACAGTAGGCAACAGTCGACTATTGCTGTGGTGAATGTTCTGTGATGTGAGACATGCATACGGTGAATCATCACCACATGAATCGTGCAACACAAATTGTCGACGGCAAGGGGAGGAACACCCCGTACCAGCTTCTTGACGTATTGCTCATACGTCGAGCGTAGAAAACCTGGCGGGTAGTTACCCGTAACGTCTTGGATCTTTGAGCTGGTTGATGAGAATGCCAGCTACACCTAACGGGAGGATAGCTTCAGTTTTGTAAAGACTCCTCATTCGAAGCGTCTTTAATATTTCGATTCTCCCTTCCTCTAGAAGCTTTTTGCATTCCGCGAGGTACTGCATGGACTTACCTGATTCGATGTTTGCAGGTGAAAAACGAAGCAAAAACATCAAACAATTAATCCATGCCTCTAAGAATTCCCTGGGTACGGTGACCTTTGAAGCATCTGGACCATGGCCAAGCGACATTTCACTGTATATCCTCCTGGTTAACTCTACTAAGCCATAGAAGTGCCTAAAGAGTCGGATGACATCTGTGCGTGTCTCCTCTTCAAATGATCGCTCGTTTTGCACATTAGTCCGACAGTGATTTAAAGAATAATGTGGGAAGTTATACCATTAGTATGCAGTACAGTGCTCCCCAGTACTTCTTTGAAATAGTAGATGAGATGTTTAATGGGAGGAAGAATTCGAATATCTGTTTTGCTGACCTAACAAGGTCCCCTTTGGCCGACGTAAGAGCATGCTGGTTTTGGTCTTGTTCCTTGTGACGTGCTTCAGTGCTTTTTATCCAGTAATCGATGTCCTCTACAGTTTTAGGAAAACATCCATTGTAGGCTCTCTTCTCCTGCAGCCTTCTGTTAGAGCCTAGATACGTATCTATCTTGCGTAATAGATTTTCTAGCCTCTCTTGGTCAGAGCCTTCTTCATTAATCTTGTTCAGATCAGAATTAACACCTTCACGTGTAGAAGCTGTCTCGCCTTGATGCAGTGTTATCGATCCAGATAGGGAAATAGCCATCCAAGGAAAGACACAAAATTCGATTGTGGGCTTCTCCGTGAAACCTTTTGGTTGGGTTACTGGAATCCCTTCGTCCACAGTATTCTTAGGAGATTTATCGATGATATCTCTAGGGTTGACATGTATGTTTTCTGGGATGTCTTTCAGCACACCAAAACTAGGTATTGGGTCATGCTCTGGCTCATCGTCAAATGTATCATGGACGGCATCAGTTTCGCCTGCTGCTTCGGTATCATCTTCTTTTGACTCTCTACCTCGAGACCTAATATAGACTTAGCGATTTGAATTATTAGATTTTATCTGCACTTACGTTCCAATTAAGGTAAGTTTAACATGCGAGGCGGCAGCTCTCGCATGAAAGTCTTCATTCGACCAATTTTGGGAAGTCCACCTAGTATTGCCTTCAAAAACTTGAAATTCTTCATCAAAATTAAAAGTCAAGTCGACAAAATTGGCAATGAACTCCTAAAAGTAGGGAGTTAGCATATCATTAATTTGTTATATTCACGGATTACTCACAAGCCAAGTGGTGCAGCGACTAGCTGGTAAAAGCCATACACGATTTCCCCCGTCGTAAACATGGAAGCATGATGAGGTATTGCTAAATCTTGCTTTTGCTTCTTCAGTTAAAGGAATTGGAGATGAGACAATATTAAGTGAAGATTGGTACAAATCTTCCATGGGCAGTCGTGAAGAAGTAATGATCAAACCTTTAGGAATAAGCAGTACATTCATTCAGTAATTAATTGTTGTTGTTAGGACTTACTGTTGTTAAAGACCACACACCAAAACTGAGAGATATGAAAATAATGATCCTTTTCTTTTTCAATATTGCTGACTTTGCAAACAGCTTGATCTTCGTCCCCTTTAATCTCAAAGCTGCGAAAACGATGCTGTAGGAGGCCCCATGATGGATGCGATGGATCACCATCTGCTAAATGAATCTGACTCCTTTTCTCAAGAGAGAAGTAGGGAAGGCAAATCCAGAGAATGCTTCTTACTGCGATGGGTTTTAGTTCAAGGACCTCAAAATCATGGTACACTCCAGGTGCCATGAAGCGGCCTTTGCCTCGTTTCGTCTCCAAGGGCATATCGTTAATTGTCTTCACATGCTGTAGGACGTGGTAAAGGTCGTACTTCTCAGAGTCCTTTAGGCCGGTCTCGTTGACAGCAAAAGCCTTTTGATTAGAGTTAATTTAATCTATTAACCCCTAGAGAGGAGAAATATTTCTGACCTTGAAAGATTCAAAGTTCATTTGGGAATTTTTCATGTGCCTAGATAAATATCAAAATTAGTCTGCAAAAGATCTTTAACCCCTTAAACTTACACCCAACGAAACATTTCAGGCAGCTTTGATTGGTGTTTGATCGTTGCCGAAGGCTCAATGGTACTTTGAGCAACTTGAGAGGCAATAGTTGTCCCTCTATCGGGAATTGAGGACTGGATGTTGAGTGAAACAAGGTTTGCCTGCGGGTCACCTCCAAGAAACGCTTCTTCTGAATAATTTGCTGGAAGAATATGACACTCTTCTTTTGAAATATGGCCTTGCTGGGCATCAGGCTGCTGCGCAAGAGCATCAAGGTCTTTTGATATATCCGTGTAGGGCTTCTCGATCTTCTCATTCCTATCTTCTAATTCAATACTGTATCCAGACTCGGAGCTGACGTCCTCCGATCCCTCGGAACCAGAGCTGCCGGAACCAGAGCTGTTGCGATTTTGCCGTTCATAAGCATCTCGTCCTCTCCGGACTCTCCTGCGCGAAACATATTCAGACTTAGTCATGTAAGTGCCTCGGCGAGACCTGCGACCGTTTCGGAATTCATCTCGTTCGCGATATCCGTTTAGTTCATCTTCAATGCCATCTGCATCAGGGACTGTATGAGACACGATATGTGTATGGCGCCCGGCTTTTTCAACAGTTGAATGAGACCGATCAACTGCTTCGTATTCTACCTCACGGGCAGAAACACGAGGAAATCGATAAGACATTGTAGGCTAAAACTTGTAGAATGTCAGTGAATGCCAATGAAACTCTGCCGTGGTAAAGAGAACTTTCACTTGATCTCAATTATGAATCCTGGGAACAATAGTTGAGGTCTATATCTGCGAAAATACAGATAGTAACAACATGCTTGCTGCTTCTGCTTTCTCTAAGATCGAACAACTCATGAACATAAAACAAGAACTCGACTGTGGCGTAATCCTAAATCAACGAATAGTATAAGAGCAATAAGCGCTTTAATATATGCATCATGTACACGGGCCAGAAGAGGTGCATTTAAAAAGGACCATTGGACGCCACATTCGAAGCGGGACTTTCGGTTGCAGCAGATGTCAAGGCTGAGTGTGTTGTATTATTAACTCGATGAACATTTCGTTGCTGTGGTACGCTATCTGACAAGTTAATCAGTACATACTTTTGAAGATAGAAATATAGAAATATCAATGAAATAATGAAAACTACGCGATGTAGCTGTTGGTATATACAATTTCGCTCTCAGTCTATTATAATTACCTCATAAAATCCACACAAATAGCACAAGGAGACCTGTGCCCATTATGGCCCACCTCGTCCCTGCAATCCTCTCCGCACCGCTCCCCAGCCCATCCGCCGGGTTACCCTCCGGCTTGGCCCCTCCAATCCCCTCGCTGCTACTGGGAGTCTGCGTCTGTCCCGCCGCGCTCGACATTCCCGTCGCCGAGCCCCCATTTCCCGTCCCTGAATTGGGAATAACGACTTGCACACCGCTCCCATCGGTCCACGGATACTGCTCCGGCGTCAGCACATCAACTGAGCTCTGCACCTCTTCCGCCGTTAACAGCGGATTAAACAAGATATTGCACGGAGACCGCTTGTCAGACCCATCGATTCTGTTCGTGACCGCGACGGGCAGGTCAAAGACGGTGTAGTAATCGCTCCCATTCAACCTAAAACTTTGATGGAAGGATACGTTATACAACCCCCGTGCGCTGCCGCCGTCGGCTACGAGAGCTGTGTTGGAGGGGCGACCATCGCCGACGAGACAGGTGGGCCAGAGCCAGTTGACGTGCTTCACAGTACTCCCCGGTTCTTGGGCCATGAGGACGCCGTTGCCATCTTCGGCTGTGGCATCGAGTCTTGTGCCGTTGGACACCGTGAAGTTGAGCCCGGTGACGTAGGAGGTGAGGAAGATGCGGATGTCGAGGATCTGGCTTGGGGCATTGTCTGCGTAGGGCGGGAGACCGAGCTTGCCGTTGCCGCTGACATCTATTGAGAGATGGAGGGTTTCTAGAGGACTGTTAGCATGTGAGCAACACCGAAGAAGGGACGGCGAGGGAATGCGCAAAGAAGAAGGAGATGGAGACCATACCACCTCCGAGGGGAGTGTTAGGTTGCGGCGCATTCACTATTGCAAGACCAGGCGTGAAGATTTGCCCATTGATGATTGTAAAATTCACAGCCTGTGCTATTGTCACCGTGTATAGCAGCGCAACTGCGCTCGTGAATCGTAGTGCCACCATCCGTCTGGCTTCAAAAAGCGTCAATTGCGTCAATGCATGAAGTGCCTCAGCAAAAAAAGGAAAGGACAGAGTAACAGAGCAATCGACACGAGAACGCACGATAGAAGCTCAAGAAACAAGTCCTGACTCCTCGCCAACTCCACCCAAAGACGGCGCGAAATGCCATGACGGCGTCCAAGCTCCAAGCTTCTCGGAATCCGGCTTCGAGGTAATTATTTTATGCAATGAGAGCATAAATTAAGTTCTGTACTTGGCAATATCAAGGACCGTCTTGACCGCACACAATATGCGGTGTTGAGTGCTTCATCTCTTCTCATCAACAGGGTTGGCAGCGCTGAATTGTAGGGCCCAGACGAGCGATGGTTTCGAAATAGTGACTTGGGGCGGAAGGCGGGCCGGATGGACTGAGACGAAGAGGGTTTGGGATATTGGGCTCCAGCAGTGCAGTTTGGAAATGCACGGTTCATCAATCGTGGATGAAGCTGTTTGGCAAAATACAGATACTTCAGAGAGATGTAGACGTTCCTTCTGGCGATGATAATTGCGGAAGCGGTCTCCTGAAAGTCGCAGTCGTGATTTCTCCAGAACAAAAGGACTCGCGACGTCCAAGAGCAAGAATAGTCTAAGTTGGAGCCATAGCCACCATGATAATGTATTGTAATGCTACAGACGTTATCACTTTTATTGTACTTTCCACAGTGTGATTCGAGTATCAAGTGCAAGTCCTGTCGATCAAACTTCGAACGAAAAGCACAGACAGCAACGCATATCAACCTCGAGTTTCAGTACCCGCGTGTCTTTTTGGGGAAGAATCAAAGGGCTTTGATCTATCATCTGAGACAGAGATTAGCATTAGTTTAATAATACTTCGATTCCTTCCCAACGCTTCTAGATATGCATTTCGCTTCCCATTTTCCGCACTCTACCGCTGGGGACGCCATTCCCTATTCTTGGCATTACCTATGTTCAGCCCTTCACAATACCTCTAGCCCTCTCCCTCTCCTCCATCGTGATAACCCAACTGAGTCCCTCCTCGCCCCCCGCCTCCTCCTCCCTAACCTCTTCCCACTCATCCGCCTCCATGTTCGCCACCATAAGCACCTGCAGCCCTCTCGCGAACGCCTCCCGATACCTATACGCCGCACCCTTACACACCGTTCCCACAATGGCCGAGAAGTCCCTCTCCATCCTAACGCCCCCCAGCCCATTCACCTTGCCACTATACGACCAGACTCTCTTCTCCAGCATCTTAGCCAGGTATCCCGCCGTCGTTTCCAGAAGCTGCGCGTACGTGGATTCGGTCATGATGCGCTTCAGCGGGACCATGAGGGCGTCCCAGCCAGCTTCGAAGCGCTGGGGGACGAGGTTTCGGAATGCCTCGTCGTCGGGGTCGAGGTCGTTTAGTTGCGCCAGGTCCGCTAGCTCCAGGGGACTAAGGTGGTAGTCGATATCCCGGAAGGTATCGGAGAGCACGGGGCGCAGTCGTATTTTAACCACGTTGTTAAACAGCACCGTCAGTGCCTCGTTGAGGAGTTCCGTAGTCTTGCCCGAGAATGTGGTCTCTAGTGTCTTTAATGAGTTTTCGATGAATACCGCATCTTGGCCGAAGGGGAAGAGATCGTGCAATTTGTTGCCACCGCCGTCGCTGTCTGCAGTATTCGCGGAAGCGTCGGACTTGTGGAGTTGGGTGGAGATGATGCGAGAGATGTATTCGTTGGATACGTCGAGGGAGTTGATGAGCACCATGAAAGCTATGATTTTGTCTTCGGGGGGGAGACCGCCTTGTGTCGCGGGTTTGGGGTAGGATTCGTCTCGCATCTTGCGTTGCACCATGCCTACGAAGTCGCTGCCGAGCACGCGCCCTACCGTCGGGATGACGCTGGAAATCACATCTCTCTGGGCCGTGGAGATGGAGCGTTGAAGCACAGTGGAGACGATGTACATGACGTCGTCGACAGCGGATATGATAAAGGGCGGATGGCCCTGGAGGGGCTTGTTAGGATTTAGGGATAGGCCGGAAGGAGATTCGTCGAGCTGGAAAGCTTTTTCGATGGATCGACGGAAGAAGAATGTCGTGAATGTGTTAAAAGGTTGTGTGAGACGGATGGAAATTTTGCGGGACAGGGCAGATTTGGTGAGAAAGGGTGGCATGGAGAGGGGCGCATCTGGCGGTATTCCATGTTCCTGTGGGTCCATAAGTAACTGACAGAAGTCACGGAGGGGTAACGAGGAGAAGGGAAAAGTACCTTGCACTTTCCAGCCAGAAATCGGCAATATAACGACCACCGTCCTAGCATCATGGCAGTCTCATTCAGGATCCCATCAATCTCCTTCATATCCACTCCCTCATCCTCACTACTCCTCGGTTTCGCCTCTCCCGACGCCGGACTCGCCGTCCGCGTCATCCCCATCGCGCTTCTATGCTGCGGTAGAAAGCTCTGCACCAGGAACGAAAACGGGTAACTCTTCACATCCGTCAGCCGTCTCTCTACGCCCCTCTCGTCACCCCATGTATCGAGCACGATGCCACCCTGCACATCCGCTTCCTGCTGGAGGCGCTCTACAACCTTCACCATGCGGCCCTCACCATAGTGCCGTTCCACCAGTCCCCCATGGCCATCGACGATTTGCGCAATATGCTCGAACAACTTCGTCAGCGCATTGGCGTAAGAGAACCCATCCATCCCATCGCCCTGTCCCCGCCTATCGATCTGCATCCCCGTAGCCTCCTTGAGCGTCGCCCTCGCCCGTTCCGACACACCCCCACAGACATACCTCCCATAAACGTCCAACCCCCTCTCCCCGCGTCCAATCAACGGAAACAGCTTAAAGAACCTCGTCACCCTCCCCCCATCCCCCTCCGCGGCCG
>Ga0209512_1001445_pt1 | contig 29273 bp, 35 predicted proteins | sample frozenSSSSmetaG_FD_184142 | JGI IMG/M metagenome (GOLD analysis project Ga0209512, IMG submission 184142) | Glacier valley bacterial and archeal communities from Borup Fiord, Nunavut, Canada, to study Microbial Dark Matter (Phase II) -... | ecosystem: Environmental > Aquatic > Freshwater > Ice >...
GGGGGGGGAAACAGAGGGAACGCGTCTTGGGAAATGTGTTGTATGTGCAGCTACAGCTACGTAGCTACATATCTGCATATCATGAGGAGTGCGTGTGTTGCGTGGCTCCAGATGGATGGAGACGATGGGATTGTTCAGTTCCCTGCATGCATCGGCGCCATTGCAGCTGCCCCTCCTCTAAAAACCCTTCTGCGCGCCCGCTCGAGGCTAACTGACATGGAATCGGAATCGACAATGCAACAAACAAACGCCGTCTTGAGGGTCCCCATTCCCTATTCCACATTCCCTATACCCCGACCTCCCCTCGCAGCCATGTGAACGCCTTTTCCCATCCCAAGCCATCCTCCACCCAACTCCAGAACCAAAACCCCATCCCACCCCACCCCGCCTAGACCCATAACATGTCTTCGCCGCCAAAACACAGCCGCCTAGTCCTCATCGCTCTCCCGCCCCCTCTCGGCACGCGCCCTCGTCCTCTCCTCGAGACTCGCCCCCACGGCCTGCGCCTGCGCCTCCTCATACCCCGGCGGCGGCTCCTCCGGCTGCACAAAGCGCTCTCCCTCGCGCTCCCCCTCCGCTTTCTGGCCCGCTACGCCCTGCGGCCCAGCGTCCCCCTCCTCCCCCGCCGCCTCATACCTCGGCAACTGCTCGAGATCGACGGGCGCGACGTCCGCCCGGCCATCCTCCCTCGCGACCTGCACGGCGTTCCACAGGCGCTCCTTGATCTGCTCGAAGATGGTGTGGTGGTCGAAGGCCCCGCCCTCGCGGAAGGTCATGCGCAGGTCGACGAGCGCGTGGGCGGCGGGGATGCCGCCGCCGGCGACGGGCCGCACGCGCGCCGTCCAGTGGTTCGCGCCGAAGAAGGGGGCGCGCACGTGCGTGTCGAGGAGGTGGAGGATCGGGCAGGAGAAGGAGGTCAGGGCGGGGGTCGGGACGGTGGGGATGTAGACGATCTGGAGGGACGGGGTTAGCTGGGTTGTGAGGGAGGGGAGATTTGGGGGGAGGTACCCGTTGGTTCGTTATGTAGGCGATTCCGCCGTCGGACTTGACGGACCAGGGCGGCGTGTCGGGGTTGGTGCTGGGAGGGGCGGAGAGGGTGAGGCTCGTCCGCGCGGGGGAAATGTAGAGGATGCGCTCGTTGGGGAGCTTGACGAAGGGGTCGGGCGACTGCGGAGACACCATCACCCAGCTTTTGGCACGGTCAGTGATGGACTTGAGCATGGCTGTTGACAGAGCGGCGGGGTGTAGGAGATGGCTGGGGAGAGAGATGTGTATATGTAGTTGCGCAGTCCCAGAGGTGTAGGAGGGGGAAGAAGGGGGGAGGGGGGACTAACTTAATGGACATCTTGAGGTGCAGCACCGCGCTACGCGCAGTTGGAGTTGCACCGGGAGGGAGGAGGAAGCCAAGATAGGACGGATCTTGTGTAGGGTCTGTGGAGTCGTAGTGGGCGAGCGGCGCCACGAAATGTCGTCTCGGCTTGGAATGAGAGTGCAGGTCGTCGGATGCGCCTTGCGGAGTTGATATTGGACGTTGGGTATGTATGGGCGTCTGAGGAAAGGTGAGGAGGAGGAGGAGGGGAGTGGAGATGAGAGGAGATTATGTGTATTGTGTATATCTGGCGATGTACACAGTGTTTGTTGGTTCTTCGACGTTGGTTACTGACTTCGCTATCGACGTACATATGTATGTATGCATGAACGCAGAGTATGTGTGTACATGCCAGGTACATGCGAATACATGATGTTCTTATATTTTAAGCCTAGAGCAATGTACTATCATGTACTATAGTGTACTATATTAATCAAGAGGCGTTTCTGCGCGTGAAGCGCCAAAATTCGAGATGCCATATCAGAGTAGTTCGTGGTCTTGGCGAGACCCTTACTTCGTACTCTTTTTGCGATGACAAGCCCCTTACTGTACATGTGATACCGTATAAAATAGTATGTACGTACATGTATATGCTAGTACTATGTAATATATCTTTGTACTTCCTCTTCCTTTTCTCCTTCCCTTCTCTATAATATAAATATATAATATATAATATTATAGATATCTACCTTATATTATTAAGACTATATTATATAGCTTTATATTATATAATATGTCTGGGTACTGCGGTTTGGGCTGCCAAATCCAGCAGCTTTGGTCGCTGCTTTACTCGACCGCTCGCGAACCTGGTCACTACTCACGTGCCTTCGTTGGCTTAGAGAGCCACAAAGGTTGCATTTCAGGGACCTCACGATAGTCGCCGGAACGCAAAGCGGCTGCGCTTTTGCGCTTTGCTTCTAAGACTAGACTACAGCGCCATTGGATATGCCGGAGATGGATGAAAAAAATGAGACAGATAAAAAGCAGGACTCGGACTCGGACTCGGACTCGGACTCAGACTCGGACTCAGACTCAACATTCAAGCCCCGGCTCCTCAGCAAGCAAGCGGGCGCCGTCATTGACGAAATCGACCCCGGCATCGTTCGGAAAAAGGGCGACCGTGTCACGCGCAATGAGGAGGCGGCTTTTCGTCTTGTGATGGAACACACCAACGTGCCCGTTCCTGAACTTCATGTGGCGCAATACTTTCTCAAGAATGGCGTGGAGCACGGCAGCTTTATTATGGATCTCGTCGCAGGCTCTCCGCTTCAAACCTTGTGGGACGGCTTCGACAACGACACCAAAAGGCGTGTATGCCACGATATTTGGGACATTGTCAAGCAGCTACGCCGAATTTCGCGCCCACCTGCCTTGAGCCACTTGTACCAGTGTGGAGCTGATGGCTCCCCCAGTGTCGATGTGCTGATCAAGGCTCTCGACGAGTCTCCCTCCCCTATCTTGACAGACGAGGCTCTACGAACCCGTATTTACGAACGTTACCTCTACTATAACGGCGGATCATATCCAGAGCATCTCTTAGACATCCTACCTCGCTCGTCAATGTCTGTATTCACGCACGGCGACCTCGCCCCGCGGAACATCATGGTCGACAGCGCTGGCCGAATAACGGGGGTCTTGGATTGGGAGAATGCGGGCTGGTATCCGGATTACTGGGAATATGCCAATATCATGAAGCCCTCCGTGGATGATGACTGGATGGATTGGATGGACTCAACAAAGCCCCAGGAATGGGATATCGTCGGTATCGCGAAGGCAAGAAGGGTTCTTTTCTAGCCAGTCACTTGGAGAGGGCCGTGCCACCAAAGCGTGATGGACGGTCCGAGGTACAGAGGACAATCTGTATTTAACTATGCTTCTGCGTATCTCCACAGCATCCTAAGACAGGTAGCCTCGCATAAAAGGACATGAATGCAAGAGGTGGGTTTTTAGTATAGCTTGATACATCTTCTATGGTAATCCAAGACATGGTCCAATAAACCAAAATCGACCGTTATGCATGGTGGTGGGTGTAGGGGTATTCAATCTGCTCTGAAGCATATCTGCGTCGGTGATGCCCCTCGTCTCAGACTGCTTCCTGAATCGATTCTGCATAGCCGATCCATTTCTGGTCCACAATCCCCGCTTGCTGAAGGCGTCTGAGGACTCGAATCGTCCAGCCTTGGCAGTTTTCCTTCACCGCAGCTCGACTAGCGGCCCTTGGGGCGGCTTCGCGCTCGGCGCACCATTTCACGACAGCCTCTCCGCTCTCACCGAGCTGAGCTAAAGTAAACGCGTCGCGGAAGCTGGCTGAACTCTGAATTTCGCTGTTCTTAACAAACATGTGCCTCATGAACGTAGCATCCCCTTCACCTGGTAAACGGATCCCGCCTTATTTTCCCCGCCTACAAAGAGTGACCAATGCATCGGCTCTCCTTTCGCCTGTCCTTGTCGAATCAGCATCAACAGAACAGGCAAAGCTTCCTTGTCGGGTTCCCGACCAGCTGACTCTGCCGCCTCCCATGCGGTACGGGTGCCGTCCGGCTTGACCTTGCGCTTCCATTCGGTCCCGTCGCTCCTGGTAGCGTATTCGGTGTTGCGGACTCTCTGTATTGGCTCACTAGAGATTTGACCACTCATCTGTTCACACTGTTAGCTGTGCATCTCGACAGGCTTCCGAGGAAGAAGGCTAGGATGCCGGGCATTCGTACTGTTGATGTTGTAGCGTTGGATTGAGGGCGCTTGAAAGACGTAAAGTTAGTATATGGTTTTCAGTATTGTGTTGTGACACACCTTGTTCCTGAAACATGCGCTGGCCGCGGGCATGTCCACTTTTTCGCCGGCGGCTAATGTCGCCAGCCCCTTGTGGCCATAACGCCGACCTCCTGATGGCTGATGATTATTGGTTTGCCTTGAGAAATGCTTGCCCTCGCAGCTGGATTCAGGTCTGGGCCATTTGGAGTCTCTCTGACTTCAATCAACGTTTTGAGAACTTTTCGTGACAGGGCCTGTGGTACTCTCCACTGTTTTCAGGAGGACGATGTACTTTATATGTAGGCATGCACTTGCAACCTCGTGCATGCAGCCTCGCAACTTGTCTCAGGGTCATGCTACAGAGACAAATCATTAGCAATTCTTAATTGGTTGAAGCGGACGGTTCGAGTGGCTCAGCCCTGCATTTTGGTCCACTTGTCACCCGTCTTTACAGTAATAAATGACAATGCATACAAAATGCTATGCACTCCATTAAGTGAAAGCTCTGTAAATATTTTAAAGAGACAAGAACTCAGCTGCTAATACGAAAAATGGATATTTCATTTATATTCTCTCTCTGTCTCTAAATTTTATGCTCTCCATAAGCCATCCAAGTCTGTATCTATGTTCATCAGTCTATCTACTCGTCCGTCCTTGTTGTTTCCCATCTCTTTTAGTACTTCACAAAACAAGATGACGACTTTGTCAACTTGCTCATCACTTAGAGCCTTGCTATCCCATTGGAGCTTGAACCTATGGCCTTGAAGTGTCTTCTGGACCTCAACCATGAGCGCATAGTTGATGGTCATGAACACCTTACTCTGTGCCATAACAATCCATCGCATGTGGTCTGGCTTAGCTGTAGCAGGAGCAGGCTCGAAAGGTTGGAAGCAGTATAAAAGCTTTGCTGAATGCACCTGTCGGTCCTTGCCAAGCGCAGTGTACATGTCATGAAGGCCAACGGTTCCGTGCTCAGTGGTATCCCAGAACTGCGCTTGGGTATCTTTGAGAAACTGGCCGATCGAGTCAGCTTTTAACAGCTGAGAGCGAAAAGGCAGGAAAGTTGCGCAGGTGCCGTTCAAGAGTTGTGGATTCTCAACTTCCGCGTTGCGCCCAGTCAGGAGGTTATCTACCAGTACATCGTTCGTGCCAATCAGCCTTCCAGCCACGATTGAGTACGCGGCCTGGAAAACAGTCGAGGCCGTGACACCGAAAGTAGTTGCAATGCTGTCAACGTCCGCGGTCACTGCGGCAAACTTAAGCCGATCTGCGACTGGTTGAAGTGGCAAGTTATGCTCCGGGATGTATGTCTCAAGCGAGCTTTTCCAATATTTCAATGCGTCGCTGCAATCTCCGCTGTAAATCCAATCGATGAAGTGCTTAAACGAATTGATGGGAGGGATATCACTTTCGCTACGTGCAAGCGCCTTGAATTGGTCGTCGAAGATTCGAAGCAGTGTTCCGTCATACGATCCATGATCCACCTTGATGCAGAGAGTTCGGGAGCCATCTGCCAAACAGTGGAGCAGCCTGTACTTGATGTTTGGTTTGCCGAATGTAAAAAAGCTATCACGCAGCTCTTCCATGTACTGGACCTTCTCCACTTCGGTGGAGTAGAGGATGTACTCATAATCGAGTACCGGCTGTTTATGGACGATCTACTTATATTAGCAAATTAATTAGACGAAAGATCACGAACGGAGTCTCACCTGATACCAAGAGGAGTCGTCATCGCAATTGGCCTGATAGTACATAGTGCGTAGGATTTGATTTCTAGAAGTTAGTTGAATTGTGAGTTTAATCCATTGTTGAAGGTCGAAATCTTGTGGAAGCTCTCGGCAAGCAGTGAGATTCCAAAATTGCTGCTTTTTATGGCCTTGCGTGAGGAACTCTATCTGACCAGGACCACAAGGATAAACATCCTCAATTTTCTCATCGAAATCAATACCCACATTCATCAAAGCCCGATGTACCGATTCTGGAATGTCATGTTTGACTTCCACTACAGCTTTCTTCTCCTGTGCCGATTTCAGATTTCTCGCCTGCTCTGCAAGTGTCGGGTTGGACAGAACATGGGAGACTGAGATGTTATACGAGAGCTTCCGGCACATCGCAACGACGTTGATAGCAGAGATGGAATCTCCTCCAAGACTGAGAAATACCGAGTTTGCGCCGATTGACTCTTCCGGCTCGTCTAAGACTGATGCCCATACCTGCTGCATCACCCGCTCTTCCTTTGTTGATAATGGTACCAACTCGTCAGAAGTCCCATTATGGGGTATGTAGTGAGTGATCTCGGCTTTTTCCATGCTCTCGATCAGAGCTACCAGCGCCTTTCTGTTTGCTTTTCCCGAAGGAAGGGTCGGGAAGCTCCTGAATGGCAATAATAGAGCTGGCACCATGTAGTGAGAGAGCGTAGTGAGTTTTGACAAAAGGCTCGTCACTCGGCCCAAATGGTGGTCCTCAGCTAGCAGTGGCTTTGTGCTGCCGAGACTATAGTCACCTTTGAATATGCAGAAGCCCACAAGTTGGCGCTTCCCATGTACTTCAGCAACTGAAACAACGGCTGCGTCAACGTCGCCAGTGTGAAGAATGGCATTTTCAATCTCGCCAAGTTCGATTCGGAATCCATTCAACTTGATCTGGTAATCCTTACGCCCGAGACACCTACAGCAGAGACAGTCAGTTTATTTCTAGTTAATGGTTGATTGGGGGGGACTTGCTCTAGACTGCCATCATCAGCCCATCGTGCGAGATCGCCAGTACGGTATAAACGCTCCCCATCAGTATCTTGAACAAAAGCTGCCGCGGTCTGTTCAGGTCGATTTAGGTAACCTTTTGCGAGCTGAAAACCGCGGACACAGAGCTCTCCAACTGTGCCGTGTGGGATACGCTTCAAGCTTCCATCTTCCGGGGAGACAATCACCGCTTCAACATGCTTAAGTGGGGTTCCGATGCTGTTCAAGCTGCCATTGGGATTTACGTGGGAGACAGTCATCAGAATGGTGGCTTCAGTAGGGCCATAACTGTAAGGTCGGATCAGCCTTTTCAAATCTTCATGAGGAAAGAAAGTTTACCCGTTGTAAACATCAATGCTCTGCGCCCATTGCAGGATGTTGGTATCTATCTTCTCGCCGCATACGTTTAGGACTTTTAGACGAGGGACTTCGGATGGTCCTCTAGTGATGAGTTTTGCAATTGTTGGCGTTAGCATTACTTGTTCAATCTCTAAGTCATTAATGTATTTTGCGAGATTCGAAAGCAATTCGTCCTGTGGTGCGAGGCACAAGGTCGCTCCAGCTGAGAATATTGTGAAAACGTCATAGTAGGAGGCGTCGAAAACATAATTGAGGACCCACAGAGCGTTCCATTCAGAAGTTACACCAGTGGCTTCAATCATACCCTCCGTGGAAGCAGACACAGCAGAGTGTTGCACCAAAACACCCTTTGGCAAGCCAGTAGAACCAGACGTGTATATGGCATAGATGATACTCTCGGGAGTAAGACCTGCGATCTTAACGTTTTGACAATGGTCTGTTGGGAGATCCATGTCCTCAGTAATGATCAGCTGGACACCGAATGAAGCGCAAGCTTCTCCGTTCTTCCTATCAGACACAATACGCAATGCCTTCACATCCTGGACTATAAATGCGTTTCGGTCATGCGGATTCTGTGGATCTAATGGCGTGAATGAGGCTCCGGCTTTTAAAATCCCAAGAATCGAGATCAGAGTTTCAGGTGATTTTTCCATGTAGAGAGGTATCATCTCACCATGCTGAACACGTTGCGAAAGAAGCCATGATGCGAAGCCATTCGCTTTTGCATTCAACTCTCCATAAGAGAGAGTTCTCCCTGATGCAGTACGGATAGCGACTTTTGAAGGAGCCGAAGCTGCAATTGATTCGAAAGTTGAGTGTGCTAGCCCAAAGGCCCAAACCTTGTCGGCTGAGATTGGAAGGTCTTTTGCCGTCTCATGATATGATATTGATGCAGAGACTTCACCAACCAATCTTTTCGGCTCTGCGATCATAGATCTGAGAATACCGACAAACTTATCAAGTAAAGTCTGAGCAGAAGCATGATCTGCGGAAAATGGAACAAGCATCTTGGCAGAGGTGAAATCTGTTTCGTTTATCTCAATAGTGATATATCTAAATGTACTGTTAGACCTCGAAGCCTTTTTAAAAGGCACGTTTCTACTTACTGTGTAAAATTATCTCCGTGTGTAATGATGGGAAGCAGTGGAGAATCTTCCTGGAAGTCCGGAAGTTTGACAAGAATATTAACCATGGTGTTGAAGGCATTCGGTCTCAAGGTCCCATCCCTCAGAGCATTTCGCATTCCAGAGGGCGCATATTTGGACAAGTTCCAAAGGTTACTCTGCACGCTCTTAGTGAAGCCGACGGCAGACAAAGTCTCATCGACACGCATCCGTATAGGAACGGTACAGAGAGTTGGACCATTGAGGGACAAGATGCCATCCAAGTCAGCATCTCGACCCGAGAATGCTGCCGCAAAGGTGACATCTTCTGAGTCAAGAACTAAAGCCAGGGTAAGAGCCCACGCTGCGTGAACGACTGCACCTATAGTAACGCCGTGGGTGTGAGCTAGCTCCACTAAACCAGTGTCAATGTCTGATTTCAGAACGAATGACTCGTTACTTTGGTTCGATAGCTGATTCGTGGTAATATCAAGGACTGTTGGTCGAGCTGATTGAAGGTAATTCTTCCAGAAGTCTTTCGTCTTGTCGTTCTCTGTACGTTGAAGGAATGAAACATATGAGCTGAATGGCAACCGTGAGATGGTAGATTTTCCTTGCAATATTGCCACAGTGTCTTCAATAACGAATTGGCTGGACCAGAAGTCGAACAGGCTATGATGCGTTTCCAGAACAAGAATATCATCCTTTTCAACCACGGCAGCTCGGATGAGGGGCCCTTCTATTGGCATTTCAATGGCAGATGACTTTCGCAAGAAGTTCTTTAAGGACGTGCCGCTGGCTTGTGTCCACGGCAGAGTCGTGGTTTGATTAACCACCTGCACGAAGCCTCTCTTCCATGGGAAAAAGGTTGTCCGCAGAATACTGTTGCGCGCAAGAACCGCTTCTAAGCCGAATCGTACTTGTTCAGGACTCACCCCGTTCAGTTTGTATATACGCTGATAGACATAGTTTGCATTGCCCATGATCGCATCAGCTAGTATGCCCTCTTGGAGGGGTGTAGCAGGGTACGCATCCTCGACTCCGGTTCGATCGAATTTCACACCCTCTGGAAGTAAGGAGAATGGCCTAGGAACAATTTCATCTGCAGGATGTGGTTCCGTGCGACAAATTGCCATTTCTCTAATTGATTTGGATTCGAGAATATCAGCAACTGAGATATGAACCTGCATCTTTCTTAAGTTTGACGCTATAACGATGGCATCTAGAGATGAGCCACCAAGCTCTAGGAAAGATGCTTCGGGGTCCATCATACTCTCCGGTATCGAAAGCACAGTTGCTATGATTCGAGCAATTCCGGCCACAATCAAGGCGTCAGTCTCTTGGACCCGGAGTGGCAGAGTTGATGACTGTGCAGAACTGAGCGACGATAAGATCAATTGGCCAGCATCCATGGATTCCACAGCCTTGCGTAAACTGACGATGTCAACCTTTCCGCTAACATTGAGGGGAATTTCTTTCCGCTGAACCCAATAGCGAGGAATGGCATAAGATGGTACTTGATTGCGTAGTTCCGAGCGAAGTTCTCGAACTACGCTAGTCCACTCTGTTTCCTCTTCTGCTACGATGAGAGCAACCAATGCTACTCGATTGTGCACAACGGCTGATATAACAGTCGATTGGACTACGCCTGGCTGGAGCTGAATGATGAAGTTGGATTCACTTGGTTCAACTCGTTGGCCCTCGATCTTGGTCTGCTGGTCGATCCTGCCGATGAGTTCGATTGTGCCATCCTCATGAGCGAGAACCATATCACCAGTTCGGTAGAGGCGACCAGGTCCGAAAGGATTACGGACGAAAACCTCGCTGGATTTTTCGGGAAGGTTGAGATACCCGTATCCAAGCTGATCGCCACCAAGGCAAAGTTCGCCTGGCACCAGTTGAGGGACTTTTTCAAAGCCTCCTGGGACCAGCACATAACACGTAGTGCCTGGACGTGATTAGCGTGTGTCTCGGTGACTTGAGTAAGCTCTGACAAGATGTCAATAAAAACAGCGTTACTTACTGTCTACAGGTCTACCAATATTTCGAGAACTCTGTCCGTGTCTGAGTTGGTGTCTCATATTTAACTTGATTGAGACAGTTAGTTTCCTTCGCCTGTCCTCGATGGAAGAGGAGCTAAGATAACATACCTGAGTGCATTCACTGATACCATAGGCACTGATGAGCTCAACTCTCCCAGCCCATTCTCTGACGAGTTCTGGGCCTATTGCTTCACCACCAAGCGTAATCTTCTTGATCGACGCAGGCACGGTTGAGGGCTCTATGAGCATGAGCATGCTTGGCGTGATCTCAAGCGATGAGATTCCCATTCTTTGAATTGTTTCATTAAGATGGAGAGTGATATTCTCCTTGCTCGCCATACATAAAGTTCCCCCTCTGCACAGAGTTCCGAGAATAGTGCGCTGCGCTGCACTAAAGTTTGGCGAGTGACATAGAAGTTGTCGAAAAGGCTGTGACTCGTCCAACGTTGGCAAAGCAGAGAGGCCGGCGTACGCAGCAGCGTGTGACAGAAGAACTCCTTTTGGATGTCCAGTAGTGCCAGAGGTGTAGATGACATACGCAATTTCTGAAGATTCTTGGAAAATATTGAGATCGGTGCGATACTTGGTGTCCATTCGTTTGGATCGAGCAATCAAATCCTCGATGAATGCCTCTTCGACTCCATAGAGCCCTCCTTGGGTACTAGAGTCAACAATGACGAGCGCGGCTCTTGTATCGTCGATAATGAATTGGTTTCTCTCACGAGGGGAATCAGTCGAAAGAAGGACATATGCTGCTCCAGCTTTGAGGACAGCCAGAAGCGCGATGATAAGGTCGGTCGACCTAGGAATGGCAATTGGCACAATAGTACCACGTGTCCAGGAAATCTGTCTGGCTATGGCGTTCGAAATATCGTTGAGCTGTTCGTATGTCAGCTGTTGCTGAGTGTCAAATTGCGTTGCAATGAAATGAGGTGCTTTCTTCACGCGTTGTTCAATCAACGTATGGATAAGCTTCTCTGTTTCGAAAGTCGGCTCGGTGTCTGATATTGTTATATCGAGGCTCTGGACATCATAGGGAATCGTGGCTTGGTTCAAATCAATGAAGCTGCGGTTCCTCTGAGGCGAAAAGCCTGGAGCTCTTCGCAGATCTTGGTAGCGCATCTCGAAGGTGTTGGCTTTCACCCTAAAGTTCAATGATTTGGGAAAAAAAAAGGATATCAAGCAAATGTCGGCGCTAAACTGCAGTTCTCTGTGTCTTTCTAATTTATGAAGGACGATAGGGGTAAATGAAGTCTTTATATTTCTTATTCATTTCTACACGCTGATTATTCCGACAGATCTCCAGTCGAGTGATGCAGTCATCATTGCTCAACTCTGACTTCATGGTTGCTTCATTGCTCAACTCTGACTTCATGGTTGCTTCACAACAACCTGCATCTCGGGCGAGAGGAGTATTCAGAGACATCTAAGAATGAACTTGTGCCGGGATTGATTCTAAGTCTGTGACGGCTCCCGAGTACAATCTAACATACGGGGATATGCAGAATCGCCTATTATTGTTGGATTCGGCCATGTTTGCGAGAGGTCTTTTCTGCAGCGAAGTACTGGCAGGTATCATTTGCACTATCTACAGAGAGCTATAGCCCACGAGGTAATAGAATGGATAGCTTATTGGATTTGAGAAATCTCAATTCGGCTTTCACGACTAGGCATACACAAAGGCTGAGGCTGAAAGGCGGAAGCATGCAATTGTGCCGCTTACAGGGCCCCTTGAGACTCTACTAAGAGGCAATAACCATTCATCATCAGCGACGAATATGATGTGACAATCATAGTTCTATTTCAAGGGACCTGAAAGGTTTCCTCATTTGACAGGGATTGTGCGGGGTCTTGCGGCCCGCGGGACGGAAGATGCACGTCAAAGTTAACAAGGATATACCTACCTCACCTTTTGCATTCCATGCAATATACCATTTATTCCTTTCAAATTAGCCCCGTGGGTAATGCCAAACTGTACGTAAGTCTTTTCTTCGACATCTTACATAGCATGGGGTTCAACTAAGCGTTCTGCACATCAGCATGCATCTCTTGGCTAGATTCTCCATATTTCTGTGTTTGGAAGGTCATTGTGATAATTTCGCTTTGTAATACAGACAACTCGTGCTGATTTTTATATAGTGCTTATTTATCTCGTCTCGATATATTAGGGTACTTCTGATCTGACAACGCCACAGAATACTTGTGTCTTCCTGCCCCTTCCTATTCACCATTCATCCTCAAAAATCATTCATCGGAGATTCCGAAACCTTGTCAATGGCGCAAATCCTTACCAAAGCAAACGGCGGTCGGACGCCCGCGCTGAACTTCCACGTCCAGGAGGAGCTCCCTCCTCCAAAAGCAACCGAGGTGCTGGTCAAGTTTCTGGCCGCACCTATCAACCCTCTTGACATACTTGTCCTGAACGATTCGTATCCCGTCAAGCCTTCTCACAAGCACTCAGGCGAGGATATTGTCGGGTACGACGGAGTTGGCGAAATCATAAGCTGCGGCGCCGATGTCAGGAGTCTGGCGCCAGGAGACCTCGTGGTGCCTAGCAAGTTCGGCATTGGCACATGGCGCTCTCATGCAGTGCTTGATGCCCAGTCACTGCAGAAAGTTACTCGGCCGCATGATCTAGCATTTGCTGCTATCCTGAGGATCACCATCGTTCCTGCATTCTGCCTTGTTGAGGACATGCGCAGCCTCAAGCCTGGTGATTGCATCATCCAGAACGCAGGAACTTCCGCAATTGCTCAGATGGTTGTGCAATTTGCACGTCGTCGTGGAGTTAGCGTCATCAGTGTTGTTCGAGACCGTCCGCTTGCTCAGTTGGACGAGGTCAAAAGATCCTTGTATGACTTGGGTGCCCACATAGTCTTGTCGGAGAGTCAGTTGATGGAAGATGCAAGAATCAAGACAAATCGCATCACGCTTGCGTTGGACTCCGTATTCGGGCCCTCTGGCCGTGCTCTCATTAAAGCCCTTTCAGTGGGCGGCACTTATGTGCAGTTGGGATTTCTCGGTGGACCGAAAGCTCAAGTTACTCTTGACCCCTCCCTCTGATCTCTTCGGGCGTCAACTCACGATGAAAGGATTCCGTGGCTCGGCTCAAGTTGGGTCCCGTTCTTTAGAAGAACAATCTGATCTTTTCAACTGGCTTGCGAATCTTTTCAACGGTGGGGACTTGAAACTTCCATCGCTGGGCTTGCAGAAGATTGAATGGGTACTCAGGGACAGAGATGAGAGCAAGGAAAGAGTCCTTGAGGCAATATCTCGTGCAGAGAATGGCTCACTTGGACAGAGGAAGCAAATAATTGTTTTCAAAGAGTAGTGACCGCTTCATGTATATATCGCTCCCTTGTGTTGAATCGTCCGAGCAGGCGGAAGACACGGTCGTGATTACTCGGTAGAATAGTTTCGCAATTACAATTTCGCTTTGATTACATTCACGAAGCGTGAGTTGTTTGTAATGTCTGTGAGCAGATAGTAATCGATAGGGCTGTTTCCAGTTAATTGGATGATTTCAGTTTCAAAAGGACCTGATGCAAACGACTAGCAGCCTGGCTTGGCTATCTTATGACGCTGTACTTTCGAAGTTTCTATGTTGTCGCAAGGTCTGTGAGATCACATTTATAATATGCTTTGAAATCCAACTATATTGCGAAGATAACGAAAGTTTATTCTGCACGTAGATGTGATAAGAAATCTCCACGACAACGAAGTACTAAAGAACCAAACCGTTCCCTCTCCTCAGTAACCAACTCTCTATTTAACAGTCTCAGTCACCGACTTCTTCAGACTCTCCGTCAGTCCCTCCGGACGAATCGGCTGATCATCATCAATCTTCAATCCATTAATGACTCTCGCAATCAGAGCATACGTCCCCAGAATAATCAGCACCTCGACCAAATCCTCAGTGCTAAGAACTTCAAGCGCATCCTTGATCGTCTGCGGGTCATTTGAGTAGGTCGCGAGCTGCTCATCTACTATGCGCAGAATAAGTCTGTCGCGTTTACTCCATGGCCCTTCGCCGTTGCGCACGCTCTCTGGGCTGGTGCCCATCGCGTCGATTTTCTCCTGGCCAAGGTTGTAGATCTCGGCAACAGGGAGATTGACGTCGTACTCGTACTTTGCGCCTAAGGTAGTTGCGGTACGGAGCACGATGAGTTGCTATGGAGAAGTTAATACTGAGTGAGCTTCGATGTGAAGGATTTTCGACACTGGAAACGTACCCAGTCGAGGAGAGGAATCTTGCGGACTTTGCCATTGAAGCAGCCGCCGATGATGCCGGAGAGATGGGGAAAGAGGCCTTCAGAGTGGGCAAGGAGAAGGAAGATGTTTCTTCGAAATGGCAGCACTCTAATCTTTTCGGCGATGGCGGGCAGCGCGGTGGCTACGTCAACATATGGGACGAGGCAGGTGTGCCTGAAGGGGTCGTCGTATGTCTCAGACATTTTTGTTTTGTTGTAATGACGGAGAAATCAGGAAATGTTTCTAGAATGAGATTGAAGGGGATGGAAGGAAGGAATGTATTTGTGGGAGGAAGTATGGACCTGTTGTTGTCTGCTAGAAATGAGAAAAGCGCTTTAATTTCAAGATGTTTGAAATCACGCTAAAACTGACATGATAGCAGCGTCAATGATTTTTTCATACCGAGGATAATCTCACTCAACGCTCTGTCTCTTATGCAGCACTGCTACGGAAACATGTACCCTGCCGCGCATGTGCAACACAGGCATAACCGCGCATGCATGATGCGCAACACGGGCATGACCGCGCATGAGGACAGAATGCGCCAGCAGACCCGTGGCAGACACACCCCCGCCATATTTAGCGCTGGAGTATAAATATGGAGTTGTGCAGGGATTTTTACGCTGGGTATCAATGTTGATTGTATTTCTAAGCTGCATCGATTGCCTCATTGTTTTCACGAGGTCCGTCCTCGAAGTATGTTTGGCGGTTTGAGGACCGCCTGATATGCTGGAAAATGGCGTGCAGGATAGATTTGTAATGTCGTCAATTTTTTCCTTTTTTGATCGAACAATATTCGCATAGAAGCTGAAATGTGCATACTAGGTGGGGATTTTAACTCCCTCCTGCATTGTAAACATGCAGTCACCGTCTCGCCGCGTCTGTCCCTTCTCGAGTGGACTGAGTGTCCTTCGGCACAGTCTGCTTTCCAAGTTTCATAGAGATATTCAAAGACACATTTTATGCCCTTCCTTTCATTCCCCTCCTCGCCTTCATTCTACAATCTCATCTCGAAATTTCCACTGCTAAACATGGAGAACTCATCCGCTGAAATTGCTGAACCTCAGAAGGGTGTCAGTTATGGCAATGAGTTGACGAGTATCATTCTTCCCTATCTTATCAAATCCTGTGTCTGGCTTCCACTGCTTCTAGTAGTTTACATCATCTACACTCGGTATCTCACTGGCATTTCTCATATTCCAGGACCCTTTGTTGCTAGCGTGAGCAACTTCTGGAAGATCAGCGCAGCATGGCACGAAGAGATGCCGAAGCGAAACATCGCTCTTCACCGCAAATATGGGCCGCTAGTGAGAATTGGCCCAGATATGATCTCAGTCGATGATCCCGCGGCATTGTCAACTATCTACGGCTTCAAGCCGATTTATACTAAGGTCAGACCCTGAATCGAATCACCCCGAGAGAGACGAATCAACTAACACGTATCAGACGGCATTTTACCCCATCGTTGAGGCACTTTACAATGGCAAACTCCTAGCCAACCTCTTCACGACTCGTTCTGAGAAGTACCACGCGCACCTCAAGCGCGCGTCAGTGACTGCGTACTCCATGACCTCTCTCGCAGACCTTGAGCCACACGTTCAACCTGTCATAGATCTCTTCCTCAACCGTATCGATGAGATAGGCGAGGGCGGCACAAAGGGCTTTGATATTGGCACCTGGCTGCAGTATTTCACCTTTGATGCCCTCGGTGAGATCAACTTTGGAGAACAACTCGGCTTCCTCGAGACTGGCACTGATGTCGGGAAGAGTATCGGGACGATTGATGGGTTGCTAGCGTATTTATCGATTATTGGCCAGGCGCCGTGGTTGCATACGGTGCTGCTAGGCAATCCACTTGTGCATCGCCTTTTGCCGCTCGAGAGCAGTAATGAGGTCCAGAACGTGCGTATCTCCTTGTTTATTTTGTTTTTCGTTGTCAATACTTTGTTTCTATGAAGAGATTAGCTGAAAGTGGCCTAGTTTGCAATCAAAATGATCAACAAGCGACGCGATGAACTAAAGACTGGGGACAATGCTAAACGTGATATCCTGGCACGGCTGCTTGAGGTCTCGGAGAAAGACGAATCTAAGCTCTCATTCAGCGAGATCATCGCACTGACAACCACCAACCTCATTGCAGGTTCTGACAGTACTGCTATCGGCCTGCGCGCTATCCTCTACTTTCTCTGTCGCAGTCCAGCGGCCTACGCCAAACTCCAGAAAGAGATCGATGACGCCTTTGCCTTAGGCACGATCAGTACGCCAGTGAGGTATGTTGAGGGCGCAAAGCTCGAGTATCTTAATGCTGTGATTACAGAATCCCTGCGCGCGCACGCCGCGACGGGTTTTGTGCTCGAGAGAGAGGTGCCTAGTGGCGGTGCGACGATTTCAGGAACCTTCATCCCTGGTGGCACAATCGTGGGGATCAATTCATGGGTCATGCATGCCAACAAGCAGGTCTATGGCGAGGATGCCGAGACGTTCAATCCCGAGCGGTGGTTTGAGAGTCCTGACAGAGTGAGGGAGATGAAGCGGTGCAACATGGCTGTAAGTTGATCGTCTCTCGGAAACTAGTTGGCGGGTAGTGGATGTTGACGCGATTTTAGTTTGGTGCGGGGCCGCGCGTGTGCATTGGGCGCAATATCTCGATGATGGAGATTGTCAAGTTCATGCCCGCATTGATGCGCATGTATGACTTTCGACTGGCAAATCCAGAGAAGGAGTGGAAGGTTTTGGGGCATTGGTTTACAAAGCAGACGGGTCTTGATATGGTGTTTGTGAAGCGGAAGTTGTGATGTGATGGTGGTGCATGGGATGTGAAGGACGTGAGGGATCATGGATGTGGGAAAGAAGACATGTTGTTAGGTAGGGCTACAGATCTGTGGACTGAAAACACTGCTCTCAATTTGTCTCGCTTTTTATTTATTCAGACCATATATCAGAGTGAGAGCTTCATTTTTTTTCCAAATCCGTCTTCAGCTTCTGTTCTAACATGATCATATGACAAAAATCAGTTGAAGCGAAAATGTGTTTAGACTTAGGGGGTTCAGAAATCAGAAATTTGTGTTTGTGCAGTCCAATTAAACTTCCTTGTCAGATGTCAGACTAATGAAGCTAGGAAGGAGCCGCGGTATGTGGTATGCGGTATGCGGTGTGCGGTGTGCGGACAAATGGAGATGACGTACATAAATAATCCTCGGCTAGATGGGCAACGGTGCATCTGCATCTGCATTTGCATCTTCATCTACCAAGCTGAAGTATGAAGGAGTTAGTTACATTAACTCTTAACAGCAAAGTTACCTTCCAAATTGGTGAGTCTACTCCGTAAGGCTCAGTTTTTCCCGGTCCGGCCCGCTCCCGTAGCCTCCCCGGCCGGGCCGCCCCTGCTTTTGGGGGTTGGCGGCCATGCATTGCATGATCGGTAACGCCCTTGCATCCACCAACCCCCAACCGGCGTTCCAACACGGGGTTGAGGAATGAGATTTATAATACGAATGCAAACGCCATGTACAGATCCGGAAAATTCTCCAAAAGACGATGACTAAAACAAACGCGGAAAGACTGATTACGAAGCAACAGTTGCTTGGATAATCAGTAATTTCAAGTTGGCGCCATCCAACATCATTTCGATGCGATTCTCTCGACTGTTTCACCTGTTTGTCAGCATAGGGGTGAGCGGATCACGTGTGGGCTTAGAAAATGATGGAGATCGATTTGGTATATGTAGGTAGTAGGGACGTGAGTAGCTTGTATCTTTTTATTCTGTCCTTACCGCCAAAATTATTACACTCAATTCGATTGCAGAGCAATTTGAAATCACAATGTCTTCTGTTAAGGAATCCACCACACAATTGCAACCTGACGACGCAGAGAGAGCTGAGGTAGCCAGTGAAAAAATCATCACCTCACCTCGTAATATCCATGGCTTCCGAGTGAGTACTTCATACTTCATCATCTTCTCCAGATATGTCAGCCCCTAATTATATGTTAATAGTGGGGTCTCGTGGTCGTAGCCATCTTATCTAGCATGTTTATGTACTCCCTCGACGGCACCATCGTTGCCGATTTAGTTCCTTCCATCGTCAATCAATTCGACGGCGTCCCACTTCTTCCATGGCTATCAGTAGGATTCATGGTTGGCAGTATTGTGACCGTCCTTCCGCTAGGCAAGCTGTTCGCAAAATACAATGCGAAATGGCTCTACATCATCTCCGTGGTTCTCTTCCTCGGTTCGTCGGCTCTCTGCGGCGCAGCCCCGTCGATGAACGCTATGATTGTTGGTCGCGTCTTTCTCGGGATGTCTGGTAACGGAATATACTTCGGAATCATTACGCTTCTCTCCGTGCAGACGACGGATAAAGAGAGGCCAGCTTATCTAAGCTTCGTCGGCTTGGTATGGGGTGTCGGAACTGTCCTCGGCCCCGTCGTCGGTGGTGCGTTTGATAAAGTGAGCTGGAGATGGGCCTTCTATCTGAATCTGAGTAAGTTGGCGCTTTTCCTTCTATATTAACGCATATCTTAGCGGAATGCAGAATGCCCAGCGCCAACCTGTAGCATTATTGTCAGCCGTCCTTCGCAGTCTCGCATCCTCTTCTATACTTCAACCGGATTCTAATAATCGCAGTCATCGGCGGCGTCTGTGCGCCCGTATACGTGTTTCTCCTACCAGCGTTTGACCCTCAACCGAGAGAAGTCACCTTCAAGCAACGCGCCAAGAACTTCGACTTTGTCGGCGCCATCCTCTCCATCGCCAGCATTATCTGCCTCGTCATGGCCATCAACTTCGGCGACGCGCTATATCCCTGGAAAAGCGGACAAATCATCGGTCTCTTCTGCGCATCCTTTGTGCTGCTCCTGATTTTTGCCGTGCAACAGAACTTCAGCTGGTTCACCACCGTCGAGGAGCGCATGTTTCCTTGCCACTTACTCAAAGTCAAGGAGGCCAATCTGCTCTTCGTAGCGACGGCGTGCTGTAATGCTGCTGGCTTCTTGCCAATCTATTACATTCCCATCTACTTCCAGTTTTCGCGCGGTGATGATGCTCTGCAAGCGGCTGTGCGCCTACTGCCACTTATCATCCTTTTAAGCGTAACTATCATTGCGCAAGGCTACCTGATGAGTAAGCTGGGTTACTACTACCCCTGGTATGTCGTCGGTGGTGCTTTATTGCTGGCTGGAGATGTGCTGCTAGCTTCTGTCGACGAGAACACGAGAGTTGCCAAGATCTATGGATACGAAATCCTCATCGCCATCGGAGCCGGTGCATTCATCCAGGCGGGCTATGCAACAATCCAGACAGTCGTTGCCCCTGCCGATACATCATATGCAATTGCATTCATGATGCTCGCGCAGTTCATCGGCATTGTCTTTGGGCTCTCAATCGGCGGCGCAATCTTCATCAATGAAGGCCTCAAGTCGTTGCACACACTTCTGCCTGACCTGACTGATGCGCAGTTGCGCGGCGTTCTCAGTGGAACGTCATCTCACGCCGTTGATGTGGTCCCTGAGGCGCTCAGAGCACAGGCTCTCTCGGCCATTGTTGACAGCTTGCAAAAATTGTTTATCCCAGCCTATGTTGCCGCGGCAATAGCATTTATTGTCTCTATCTTCCTCAAGGTAAGCGTCCTCCTACTACAAGTACAAGAAAACGAATAACAATCCATACAGAGACACAAGGCATTCCACACCGAGCGTGTAAGCAATTAAGCACGCCCGAGATCGCTCACTATTTCGAAGCATCATTTTCTTTGTGATCAAACGGAGTTCGTCTATTTAGAATTTCGACGTCTCCAGGTTAAGGAAATGCATACACCACATTCGGCATAGCGGTATACGTGGTGTACAATATAAATTCGCGTTCTAGTTAAAACGCCGCTTTTAGTGCGGGTTTTTCTTAATGCGAGGAATGTAATGAGTGAAACGCCCCTTGCCTATGAGTCCCTGACGCCTAGGAATTGAACGCCTCGTCCCGTGTGTCGCTAGTAGATAATATCTACGAATCTAGGATTTGTCCTAAAAGAGGATATATAATCGAAATACTTAGCCTCTGAAATAGACTTAGGTGCAGTGATTGCGACTGATATTAAGCGGCATATCTCATAATTACTGCTCTAGCATCGTTCGTACTTTATGCTCCCCTTAATCTTTCTTGATTGTAAGTTCAAATCTTGATTTCTAGTGAGCCTTCAACACTAGTGCTATAGCATCATTTTTTCCTACAAGGACTGTGAGTCTCACACCTTGCTGTTTAGTGACTTGGGCTGAGTTCCACCTAGATCCTTAACTACCTGCTCACTTTAGTGTCCTTGCCTAAGTTAAAGAAGTTAGAGATTACAATTACAGTTCACATATATATTTCTAATAATAGTTAGACAGATAATGAGCTTGGTGTTGGTTAGTTGAGAGAGTGTTTTGAACCGGAGACTCCAAAGACTCAAAAGAGCGAATATCGATTGCTGGAGCCTTCTACTACGGTTACACAAAGAAAGAAGGAATAGGGTCAGAGATAAGGGTTACCACAAGGCAGCAGGAGTAGGGTGATAATATAGGCAGAGGGTCAAGGAGATAGCAGAGCCGCAGAGACACTCTCCACATAGGATTACACAAGGCAGGGTCATCATAGGAAGCTGGGAATAGGGTTAAAATTTGTATCATAAATACTAGACATTTCAATACTCTGTTTGATAGTGAGTACTTCGATGTGCTGAATGCGCCTCTGATCTATGCATTCTACAAGATCCGACTAAAATCTATCTCACTATCATCAATTTTGCACTGACTGCCATTCCAAACATGTGCTACATCAAACCCTGCATCTAAGACCATCACACAAACAAGTTTTGGGAGAAGCCAAGATACAATGAGCATTTGTTCCACCATAACCCAGACTCGTGACGCCCACACGATCACCGACTTCCAACTCCAGGCAGCTCGTAAGCACTCGAAATCGACTCCTTTCGAAATCACATAATGGATTCGTGTCGCCCAGTTCCTTCAACGGTGGCACGACAGCATGAGAGATAGCCAGCGAAGCCTTGATCAGACTTAGAAGGCCCGAGGTCGTTTCAGAATTGCCGCAATTCCCCTTGTTGGAGCCAACATGGACAAGAGAATCTCCCGGCAGGTCAAAAGTGTCGAAAGCCTTGGTCAAGCCTTCGAGTTCAAGGGCGTCCCCGATGCGGGTTCCAGACCCGTGCATTTCGATATATTTGATCCGCGAGGCATTTCCACCACTGTTACGAATGGCGTCCAGGACGGTGCGGCTTTGGCCAGTACTTGAGGGAACTGAGAACCCGACTTTGTCAATGTTGCCATCGGTGCCGATTGCGTGGCCTTCGATGATCGCGTAGACGGCATCGCCGTCACGGATAGCGGCATGGAGAGGCTTCACGACCACGGCTGCAACCGCTTCAGACGGGACCGATCTGTCGGCGCGGGCATCGAATGGTCTGCAGGTCCCACTGGCAGCGAAAACGTTTCCGAGGGTTGTGATGTAGCTGCCGGTCTGTGGATAGACGACATTGGTTCCACCAACGAGAATGCAGTCGCAGTCCCCAGAGCGGAGAGCATTGAGACCTTGGTGAAGGGCCACAAGCGAGCTGGCGCAGGCCGTGTTGAGTGTCAGGTTGGGCCCGGTAAGGTTCAACTTGTAAGACGTAAAGGTTGAGATATTTTCGTCGAGAACCACGCGGTGGCGGTCTTCGAATGAAGAGGCGCGGCGTGGTGTATTGATGTCGTATTGGTGAGTATTTGCAGCAGCACCCACGAAGACTCCAATTAAGCTTTCGGTTTCCTTCGAAGGATTGAGACCTGCATCGTCCAGGGCTTCACGCGCCACGTCTAAAAAAATAAGTTTCTAAACTCGATGGTTAGCGAGGTTGTCGAGATAACATGAGAGAAAAGGGGCACCTGAGGATCCATTATTTGGGCCTGATCTTGAGTCATCTTCCACGCGTCTGGATTAAATTCCTTCAAACCATTAATGGACCCATAACGAGGAACGAAAACCTCTCCTTCGTTCAGAACATATGTCTCGAATAGATGCTGGTCCGTCATCGTGGCAATCCCATCACGTTGCTCCATGAGCAGTTTCCAGTACTGCTCCACGTTATCTGCGCCAGGAAAACGACCCGCCATGCCTATGATGGCGAAAGCATTGTTGGTTTCATTAAGATCAGACCCGCTGGGGGTTTCGACACCATTGATGCTGGTGGATCCTGATTGCAGGGAAAGAGAGCGAGGTGTCGTGTGCTCGAGATCCAAAAGATGGAAGAGGTACTTAACTTGCTTCTCGATGGTGGGTCGCTGAAAGATATCCAAGAGACCCAATCTGGATTCCGGGAAGCGGGATACCATGCGCTTATGAAGAGTTATGAGTAGATACTATGACCACCCGCTTCGAAGAACGTTGCATCTGTTCTTGGAATGTGATCAAGACCCAGCACCTCAACCCAGAGCTGGATAACCGCTTGCTCAAGAGCTAAATGTGAGTCTCTGTTGCGTGAGCATTCAGTTCTCACATTATGCATGTCTCAATTCAGAACATGCAGGAGCATATTCACCTGCCTTCAGTCCAATAGCCGACTAATGCCTATTCAGGCAAGAGAGCATATAAATAGTAGATAGATTTCATAGTTTAGCTAGTCTCTATTCTACATGCTATTTACACATTCTCACTCTGTCACTTCCGCTCGTGACATTCATTCAACAGTCTCTGACCCGTTGATCTTCCACCTTGACATTATTTAAAGCCACTACCTTAGTAGTGGTGAGATTAGCCGCTGCACTATGCCCGCCGGACCCATTGAAGGTGGTCTGGGGTTGAGTGACCTCTAAGACCTTACTGTGGTCCACTTTGCCGTTCGCGTTAAGAGGCAACGAAGAAACAGGGAAGATATGTCTGGGAACAGAATATTGCGGTATGTCCTTGGCAAGTCTCTCCCGAATGAGGCCGCAATCAACCGTTGCCGGAACCACGAAAGCCACCAACGAATCGCCATCAATTTGAACGGAGGCAGTCAAGACCTCTGGACTATAGTCTAAGATGCTCTTCTCAACCTCCGCAAGATCTATGCGAAAGCCACGAAGCTTTATTTCGCGGTTGTTCATGCGTCCGCAGATCGAAAGTCTACCGTCAGAGTTAAGAAAGCCTCGGTCTCCGGTACGGTAGAGCTTAACTTTCCGGCCAGAATGCTCGATGCAGCGGAACTTGCTTGCGGTCAATTCATCCTGGCCTTTATAGCCACGGGCAACTTGAGGTCCGAGGATGCAGATTTCGCCGCTTTCTCCCATGGGTAGGGGAATTTCATCATCACTGCCACAAATCAAAATATCGGTGTTTGGGAATGGCTTCCCAATCAGAGAGGGACAAGGTAATTGACTCGCTATTCCTGCTTGAGCGATCGGCTCTACGGTTACAATTACCCTAAAGCAATACGTTAGTGGAGGTGTTCATGTTATGATAGAGGCTTTCCTGCCTACGTAGTTTCAGTGGGGCCATAAGCATGGAGCAATTGCAATCGCTGTGTTCATTTTCCCAATAGCCCAGCAGACGACGCCTCGCCTCCAACCGAGATCATTCTCAACGTTGACAAGGACCTTTCCCAAGGAATGGTAGAAAGAATTGATGGCGTCGTATGGAAGAAGTTGATGCTATTTTGTTCGATAATGTCTGCGAGATAGTCGCCCACCAGCAGAGCTGGGTGGTCGAGAAAGCAGAGGGTGGCGCCGTAGGCTAGAGTCACAGCCCACTCCAAAACGGAGGCATCGAAAGCAAAGGAGGCAAATTGAAGGACTCGACTACTGGGGCCGATTTTCACGACGCTGCGGGCGGCGCTTACGTAGTGGCTAAGGTTTTGGTGTTCAACCATGACACCTTTAGGCTGACCAGTAGAACCTGACGTGAAGACCACTGACAAAGTCAGTAAGTAACTTGCCTTTCAAAGATAACCTGAGGCTCTCAATATGAGGCTACTTACTGTAGGCAAGATCATCATTATGAGAACTTTCCAGTGGATCAATGGCTGGCTGTGCCGCAATCTGGTCACTCACCTCGTCTATGTTAGTAATGCCAAGTTGGTACTGGCAGTCTTTGAAAAGAGCTTCCATGACAATGACATCCGTCACGAAATGAACGCCTTCCGCGACTCTGAGAATGGCCTGCTTTCGGCTCAGGGGCAGTGCCTTCTCCAATACAACATAACAACCACCCGACTTCAGCGTACCGAGAATCCACAAAAGGAGGGAGAATCCTCGCTCCATATGAAGAACAACCGCATCGGAGGACTGAATGGCCTTTGTGCTGAGGTACTGAGCAATCTGAGATGCTCTGCGGTCCATCTCTGCATAACTCATTTGTTGGGATCTCTCTGCTGAATATAGTGCTATGGCATCAGGTTGGGCAAGAGCACGAGCCTTGATCCATTTGTAAACACGGGAGGAGCTGATCTATTCAATGGCTGCGATCGCCGGGCCTTGAATGATATGCGTCATCTCGCGTCCATGAAGGTAAGGCAGCTCCAGCAGGCGGAACTCTGCTGTCTTTTGCGACAATTTGACCGTATCCAAAAATTGCTTCTGAAGAGCTGCAGTGGCGACATCATCAAAAACTTGAGGATTGACAATGACCTATCACGGTCATGTTACAGCAGTCTAGATTGAGCAGGGCAGAGAAGGCTTACTCCAAGCGAGACACCATCATCTTGCTCAAGGAAGCAGAAGAAAAGATCCCAGACGCCTTCAACAGGGTACAAGATACACTTCTTGCTGGCGAGCTTTGGAGAGAATGCGACAGCCAGTTTAAATTGAAGGTCGTTATCGGCCATAGTCTTGCGTGCTTCCTCAAGTAAAGATATGAATGGAAACATCTCGTGCTTCCTTGCGGTAGAGATCACCTTTCCAATCTGCTTCACTGTGTCCGCAAAAGTGGCATTACCTTGCATCAACGAAGCTAAGGGGGCTTTGATAGGCATCTATCTACGTATTTAGCGGGGCAACATGAGGAGGGAAGGAGAGCTGAAGCATACCGTGTTGGCCATATGCGAAACACAATTCTCGAACTCAGTCTGCCGTGCGCCAAAGGCAACCTGGAGAGTGTGATCATGATGAGGAAGCGCCTCGGAGTTTCCAGCTGCAATTAAGCTGATGATCGAGACTGCAATGCGAAACCAGGAGGCTTTGTGGACTTGACTCCAGGCTGTGAGCTCTTCATTCGAGAAAAAAGCCCAGGTATTCATCTTCCGGTAGTTAACATTCTGAGCCGTAGGTGCCGCAACAGTCCATTTGAAGGAAGTCGTATGGGACAATTGCGAGAGCCAGAAGTCCTTGGCGGCTTGACCTGCTTGGCTTTTCAGATAAGCGTTCTAAAAGTGACTATTAGTACAAGCTGTCGGCACTTAATCATAGTATTCACCTAGGCCTGAATATAGTTGCCGTATGATGCAAAGCTCCGTAATTCACTGGCCTTGGTATCTTCGACTGCCTCGGATTCGAATTCTCGAAGGATAGACTTCGATAACAGACTCATGCTAAACTGCGAACGTTAGTGAATCATCTCATTTACGTGCAGCACAACTTACCCCATCAATGGCAATATGGTGGCCAACAGCATAGAGATTGTGCTTGGTGAGTAACAATCCTTTCTCAACGGACATGTCTTGGGAGATGACCCATCTTACCGGGAACTCCGAGGTAAGTTTGAAACCACGACGCAGCGCGGCATGAAGATTGCTATTTTGGCTGATAATCTCAACATTTTGGATGGAGGTCTGCTGTGAATGAACGGCCATGTAGGATTTTCCGACATCATCCGCTTCGGATTCCATGTGAAATGTGGTTCTTAGCATGACATGTTGGGATCCGAGGTGGTGGATGACTTTCAAGGCATGAAGGTTAGCTAGGTTTACAAACATGGAGGAAGAAAAGTATACTTTGCAGGAGCTGCTCGAGAGAAGGCGAAAATTCACTTAAGTCAACCTGAAGGGTGAGATAATAACGAGGCTGTCGGACGGCGCAGGTAGTCGAGCCAGAGCGTCTCTTGTCCCTTTGATAGAGGAATCAAGGCTGTTATTTCCCCTTCTAGGTCATGGTGTTCGAACAAGCCAATATCAATGGTGTTGCGCGGGGATATTCAGTTCCTATTTCATCTTAGCTGTCGTGTAAGTGAACCGCCGCGTTCCAAAAACTCTAGCTGAGAGCTTAGTGCTAATTATGATTTGGCTCATGGCATAGTTGTAGCGCCATGTTTCTTGATCTCGCGAATCTCAGTGCTATCACCATTGCCCTTCCGACTATCCAAAAAGAGCTTGATATCGATATTGCGAACCTGCAATGGATTATTTCAGGATACGCCTTGACTGTTCATTCCACCGGACCTAGAGCTCTACACAGCTGTGCCTATAGGAAAAGACTAACGATCCCATAGTTTGGAGGTTTCTTACTGCTAGGCGGACGTGGAGGAGACATGTTCGGGTGCGTGACTTTCACCCACTTTCTGAATTCGGTTAACAATCACGTCCAAGGCATCGCGCAGTACTTCTATTTGGAATGAGCTTCTTTGCCTTGTTCACCTTAGTATGCGCTGTTGCACCTACATTCATCGGGCTCGTCATCGCAAGAGCTTTTCAAGGTCAGGTCCTGTGGTTTTTTTTTTAATGCCCGATCACTGAGCTAATTCTAATATAGGAATTGGGGCAGCCTTCACAATTCCCTCCGCACAAGCGCATATTGCTATTTACTTCCCTACCCCTGCTAAGAAAGCTAAGGCTCTAGGCTTCTGGGGAGCGTCCGGCTCCATGGGCTTTGTGTATGCAGATCTCCCATGAAGGCTTAATATCACTGACTGATCGGATGAATCAGTCTCGGCCTAATTCTTGGAGGGGTGCTTTCTGATTTAATCGGATGGCGCTGGATTTTCTGGGTGTCTTTGATTATGTCTGCCATTGTGGTCCCAATCGCTTTCTTCACGCTCCCAATTGCTCCCTCAACATCCTCATCCGAAGAAATCGTTTCTGACATCAATCACCCGGCCCCTCGGAGAAAATTGCTTCATTCGGTCAAGGAACGCCTGATCCGCTTCGATGCCCTAGGAGTCTCTCTCGGGGTCCCAGGGATCCTTCTTTTAACCTATGCCCTCACATCTGCCAACTCCAACGGCTGGGTTGCACCTCAAATACTCTCTACACTCCTCGTCTCTATCGTTCTCCTCGCACTATTCGGATTCCACGAGCGTCGTGCCCCATCGGCAATCCTGGCAACCCATCTCCTTCGCTCCCGGAACTTTAACCTAACGCTCGTCCTCGCAGTCAACACCTACGCCGTCCGCCAAGGCTGCACCTACTTCCTAACTGTACAACTCCAATCCTTCGGCAACAGCCCCATCCACACCTCCGTTCTCTTCATCCCCCTTGGTATCAGCGCTTTGATCGCCAACACCGTCTCCGGACGTCTGATCCCCATTTTCGGCGCACGTCTAATGTTCATCTTGGGCTGGTCTCTCTCCATCCCCGGCGTTCTCCTCTTCTCATTCATCGATACCCATACATCGTACTGGCGCTTCACCTTCCCAGGCATGATTCTCTACATAGCTGGTATCGGCGCTGTATACATCACCGCGAACTTCGTCGTTGTGTCGTCGGCTACGAAATCTGATCAGGGAGCTGCGGCTGGTGTGTTTAATGTCGCGCTTCAGGTGGGGGGATCGGTTGTGGGACTTGCTGTTTTGACGGCTGTGGCGCAAGGTATTGAGAGGAGGTATGGGGCGAGTGATAAACCAACTGGGTCGTTGAGCCACGTTGGGTATCAGAGCATTTATTACTCGTGTTTGGTTCTTTGTGTTATTGGATTGGGTTTAAGCGTTTTCGCGATCGATGTGCCTGAAATTACGAGAGGGAGCTTTTGGCAGAAGAAGACACGTGTCAGTGGTAGTAGTGGGGGCGTTGTGCTTGAGGATAGGGTGGGGGAGGGGTCGAGTGATGGGATTGTGCCGCAGGAGCGAAGCGAAGCTGCTGCACAAGTGCTGCAGAAGTAAATGGTAGACAAAATTTGAAGCGTGTAATTGTATACAATCCCTGTCTGAATGCACGTCAGAAGAAATTGAGCATCAAATTCCTGAGACTGTCGATAAGAGACTGAAGCCTCAAAATCGCTAAATATGTCGATGGCGTATTCGTGTATGTCTGTTTGTTCTATATTTAGAGATCTATATATTGATTAGTATTCTGTTCTCTTGTTCTTCTATATTCGTGTGCTCTAGGGCTTCTATGCCTTTAAGTCTATTCTGTCTTTCTGTTCTAGCTTCGTGTTCTAAGATTAGTATCTTAATCTATATCTTCGTGTTCTGAATTCGTTCTATCGTGTTCAAGTTCTTGTTCTATTCAAGTTCTGTTCTATTCTTGTATTCTAAGATCTGTATATCAATCTATGTTCTGTTCATTTGTGTTCTTCGTATTCTATATTCGTTTTCAAGTTCGTGTTTAGGTTCTTTATCACTAATGAAAGCGATGATGGGTTTAAGGATGAGATTGAATCTTATGTCACGGTCACGTAGAGCAGGTCATGCGGATCTAAAGTGCTAGATTCAATCTAAAGAGAAAAGAAGGAAAAGAGGAAAGAAGAGAGAGAAGGAAGGGATCTATATACAAATAGGGCTCTAGCACATAAG